>VYLE01000338.1_pt1 | contig 31918 bp, 27 predicted proteins | sample 5114391 | NCBI WGS metagenome assembly VYLE01 (sample SAMN12291771, study PRJNA351875) | freshwater metagenome | isolation source: freshwater lake | place: USA: Michigan, Kent Lake | collected 2013-08-15
CGCTTCGGCCTGAGCCTGCGCCGCCGCTTCCGCCTCGGCCGCTGCTGCCGCCTCTGCCGCCGCTGCAGCCTCTGCTTCCGCCTGTGCTGCAGCTTCCGCCGCAGCCGCCTCTGCCGCCGCCGCCTCTGCGGCCGCTGCTTCAGCGGCCAACTGCTCCAGCACGGCGTTCAGGTCGCAGGGCGCATCCGCCGAGCCCTCGCACAGCACACGCCCATCTTCGGCGATCACGCTGCCATCTTCCGTCAAGGTCTGCGCCATCAGGGGCATCGGGGCCACCTGCGTCAGCGCCACCGACAAAGCCGTGGTCGAGATCAGAAACCGTCTCATCCAAAAGATCCTTTCCTTGCCACGCGGCCTGACCGGACCGCGCCTTGCCGCCCAATGTGCAGCATCCAGCGTGATATGCGATATCACGGGTCAGTTTCGCGATGACATCGGCAGCCGCCCGCTTAGCTTTTGCGGAAACGGCTGCCTCAGACCGGCCCGTCCAGCCCCATCAGCGCCATCAACCGCGTCTTCTCGCCCGTATCCTGCGCCTGCGAAATCGCGCGTCCCAAGGCCTCCAGCGACGCGATGGAATGGCCGGCACGGAAACTGTCCACATGCGGCAGCATCGCGCGGATGCCGGTGGCCCGGGGCGCGAATCCGTCCCAGCGCAAAAGCGGGTTCAGCCAGATCAGGCGGCGACAGGACAGATGCAGCCGCTCCATCTCGGCGGCCAGCGCCCCCGTATCATCGCGGTCCAACCCGTCGGTGATCAACAGCACCACCGCCCCCTGCCCCAGCACCCGTCGCGACCAGTCGCGGTTGAAACCGCGCAGGCAGGTGCCGATCCGCGTGCCGCCAGACCAGTCCTGCGCCTCCGCCCCCGCCGCCTTCAGCGCCGCATCGACATCGCGGTTCTTCAGATGCCGCGTGATGTTCGTCAGCCGCGTGCCGAAGGTGAAGGCATGCACGCGCGCCCAGCCCTGCCCTTTGCGGTTCGCCACCGCATGGACGAAATGCAGCACCAGCCGCGAATACTGGCTCATGGAACCAGAGATGTCGCACAGCACCACAAGGTTCGGCCATCGCTCCCCCGGCGCGCGCCGCATCAGGCGCGTGATCTCTCCGCCCTGCCGCAGCGCGGCGCGCAGCGTGCGGCGCGCATCGATCCGCCGCCCCGCCACATCGGCCACCATTCGCCGCGTGACCAGCGGCTTCACCGGCAGCGCCAGCCGTGCCAGCATGCGCTTGGCCTCGGCCACTTCGGCCATGCTCATCTGTTCAAAGTCCAGCGTCTTCAGACGCTCTTCATGCGACATGGTGGAAGAGGCGTCGATCTCGATCTGCGCCTCGTCCTCCTGCCCTTCGCTCTCACGCTCCGGCAGATCGATCCCGTTGCCATCCAGCAGCGCCTCGGCCGCCCGCTTTTCCGCCGCATCGGCCAGCCGATCCTCCTGCACCCCGCGCAGGGCGGGCAGCAGCAGCGTCATCATATGCTCAAGGAATTGCGGATCGCGCCAATACAGGCGGAAGACCTGATCATAGACCGCGCGCTGTTCCGGGCGGCTGACGAAACAGGCATGCAGCGTCCAGTAGAAATCCACCTTCTCGGTGAATCCTGCCGCCTCCACCGCCCGAATCGCATCGATCACCCGCCCCGGCCCGATCGGCAGCCCCGCACGGCGCAGCGCGCGGGCAAAATGCGCGATGTTGTGCGAAAGCCTGCCGTTTTCGGGCAGCGCAAGATCGTCCATCGTCACGCCCCCTCCCGGCCGGGGCGGGGGGCACCCGGCCCCCCGCACCCCCCGCATCGCCAGTCCCCGACGCATGACCATGGGGCGGACCGGGAAAGATGAGGTTTTGGGCCAAGATGAAGGAAAGGCGTCACGTAAAGACCAACCCCTTCTTCACCTCATCGAGCAGCTTCTTCGCCTCGGACCCCTGCAATTTCTGGATATCATCCTGATATTTCAGGATCGCCCCCAGCGTATCGGCAATCACCTCGGGTGACAGCTGGATCACATCCAGCGCAAGCAGGCATTTGCACCAGTCGATGGTTTCCGCGACGCCGGGTTTCTTGAACAGGTCCTCCGACCGCAGGCGCTGCACGAAGGCCACGACCTCGCGGCTGAGCCGATCCTGAGCTTCGGGCGCGCGGGCGCGCAGGATCTCAAGCTCCCGCTCAAAGCCCGGATAATCCACCCAGTGATACAGGCAGCGCCGTTTCAGCGCATCATGCACCTCGCGCGTGCGGTTCGATGTGAGGATCACGATGGGCGGTTCGGGTGCCTTCACCGTACCGAGTTCCGGGATCGTCACCTGAAAATCGGACAGCGCCTCCAGAAGGAAGGCCTCAAAGGGTTCGTCCGTCCGGTCGATCTCGTCGATCAGCAGCACGGGCGCGCCCCCGTCTTGCGGGCGCATCGCGGCGAGCAGGGGGCGTTCCACCAGATAGTCCTCGGTGAACAGTTCGGCCCGCAGCGAGTCGCGGTCCGCGCCCCCCCCGGCCTCGGCCGTGCGGATGGCGATCATCTGCGCGGCGAAGTTCCATTCATAGACCGCAGAGGCCGCATCCAGCCCCTCATGGCATTGCAGCCGGATCAGCCGCCGCCCAAGGGCCTGCGCCAGAACCTTGGCGATCTCGGTCTTGCCCACCCCCGCTTCGCCCTCAAGAAACAGGGGCCGCCCCAGACGCAGCGACAGAAACACAACCGTGGCCAACGCGCGCGAGGCGACATAGCCCTCGCCAGACAAAAGCGTGATGACCTCGTCAATCGATGCAGGCACCGGATGCATGGTTTCCCCTTCCCTGCGTTTGTGCCCCATGCTTGGCCCCGGCCCGACAAGGGGTCAAGCCGCCAGAGGCGCGCATGCGACCAATGGAGGGGGGCGCGCCCGGGCTTGCAACCTGTGCCCCCCCATGCCAACCCTTGGCCCATGCGTGTGTTGGCGATCCTGACGGTGCGGAACGAGGGCAGCTTCCTTCTGGAATGGCTGGCCCATCACCGCGCGGCGGGGATCACCGACGTGCTGGCCTTTTCCAACGACTGCACCGACGGCACGGACCTGATGCTCGACCGGCTGCAGGCGATGGGCTGGCTGACCCATGTCCGAAATGACGGCCCGCATGAGAAGGGTCCGCAATGGCACGCGCTCAAGGCGGCTGCCTCTCATCCGCTGACGAAGGCCGCCGATTGGATCCTTGTCCTCGACATCGATGAATTCGTGAACATCCATGTCGGCGACCGCACCATCCCCGCCCTGCTCGCCGCCCTTCCGGAGGCCGATGCCATCACCCTGACATGGCGGATGTTCGGCAATGCGGGCGTGGTGGGCCTGACCGATGCGCCCGTGACCGAAACCTTCCTGCGCGCGGCGCCTGACCCGTTGGAATGGCCTTGGCGCGCGGTGATGTTCAAGACGCTCTACCGCAATGACGGCCGCTTCGGCCAACCGGGCGTCCATCGGCCCAAGGGGCAGGCGACCGACCGCCAACGCTGGTTCGACAGCGCAGGCCGCCCCTTGCCGGGCGGGCCGCAGCGCATCTTCTCGCCGCTCGGCCAGCCACACTATGCGCTGGCGCAGCTCAACCACTACGCGCTGGGCAGCATGGAAGGCTATCTCGTCAAGGCCGATCGGGGCCGCGCGAACCGCGACGCTTCGGCCTTCGATCTGGGCTATTGGGTGGACCGCAACCATTGCGATGTCGAGGACCGCTCGCTTCTTGCGCTGCCCAGCCGCACCCTGCGGGCAGAGCTTCACGCCGACCCGATCCTTGCGCGCCTGCACCGCGCGGCCTTCGACTGGCGCCGCGACCGCTTTTTGCACCTGATGCGCGAGGAAGGCTGGCGCGCGCTGTTCGGGCGTCTGATGATGTGCCCCCCCACCCGCGCCCTGACCGCGGCAGAGGCGCGGCAGATCTGGACCCATGCGCTGCCCGGCATGCCCCAATCGCGCGATTGACAGACCCGCCTGTCGGCCCCACATCCCAAGGGATGGGGGCTCACCGTCCCCTCTGCGACGGATCGACCAAAGGATCGCGCCGAGGCCCGCATCCGCTGCAGATTCGCCATAAACTTGCCCTTTGCAGCGCCTAAGCCTGAGACAAGTTTGAAACAGATGAGTCCGGGCGGACGGGACCCCGCACCGCACCCGCGACCAAGACCCGAGCAGAAGGGGCACCCGCCCATGTCCGACCGCGCCGCTGGCGACCTGACCGATCCCGATGACGCCGCCCCCGGCGATGCCGCGCCCGTGGTCACGCTGCAGCGCCACGAATGGATCGAAAAGATCGACCGGCTCTGCGCGGAAGAGGGGTATTTCGAACCGCTCGGGGCGCATCATCACGCCTTCTTTCATGATGACGGCCCGGTGCTTTTGGTGACCTTCGAACCGCTGGAACGCATCCTCGCTCGCAAGGGGCAAATGCCCTTCGGTCACAGCATCGCCCTCGCCAATGGCTGGTCGCACCTGACGGTGATCTGCGAAGGCGAGACATGGTTCCGCGATCCTGCCGTCTGGGGCTATTTCGACCGCCTCGTCGACGATGCCTTCTTCGAGGATTTCGACCGCGTCCTCTTCTTCGGCGCCGGGGCCTGCGGCTATGCAGCCTGCGCCTATTCCGTCTGCGCCCCGGGGGCGACGGTGCTGGCGGTCAGCCCGCGCGCCACGCTCGACCCCGCCTTCGCCGGATGGGACCGCCGCAACACCTCTGCGCGCCGCCTCGACTTCATCTCGCGCTACGGCTTTGCGCCCGACATGACGGAAGGCGCCGAGCGCGTCTATCTGATCTACGACCCGCTCCTGCCCGAGAACGCGATGCATGCCGCGCTGTTCCGCAAGCCCTGGGTCACGCCGCTGCCCGCCCGCCATTTCGGCGACACGATCGAGACGGCGATCGAAATGGCCGATCTCCTGCCAGACCTCTTGCGCGCGATCTTCGAAGACCGGCTGACCCCTGTGACCTTCGCGCGGCTCTGGCGCATCCGCCGCCGGTTCCTTCCCTATCTCAAGACCATCCTGCGCAAGGTGGAAACGGCAGGGCGGCCCCTTCTCGCGCTCTGGGTCTGCCGCTCGGTAACCCGGCGACTGGGCGGCCCGCGCTTCCGCCGCCGCCAGCGCGAACTGGAACATCTCCTCGGCCAGACCAACAGCTTGGCCGGACCGGACGGCACCGCCGCCCCGGCCGCGACCAGCGCCGCGCTCATCGAGGCCAAACCGACCGACGCCCCTACCCCCGACCAGACGATCGACGCCCGGCCGGTATGACCTGCCGCGCCTGACGCGCCGGAATCCCTGTCACCCGGGCAGGGTCCGGCCTAATCCGGCGGGGCGCCGGAACTCCGCTCTGGAAAGGCGGGCCAAGTTGCGCTAGGCGCGGGGCATGACCCAGCGCCTCACTCTCCGCCGCCCCGACGACTGGCACCTCCACCTGCGCGACGGCGCGATGCTGAAGGGCGTCCTGCCCGAAAGCGCGCGCCACTTCGCCCGCGCGATCATCATGCCGAACCTCGTGCCGCCCGTCGTGACGGGCGCTCAGGCCGCCGCCTATCGCGACCGCATCCTCGCGGCCCTGCCCGAAGGCATGGCTTTCACGCCGCTGATGACGCTCTATCTCACCGAAGGAACCGATCCCGACGACGTCGCCGCCGCGCAGGCGGCGGGCATCGTGACGGCGGTGAAGCTCTACCCCGCAGGGGCCACCACCAATTCCCATTCCGGCGTGCGCGACATCGCCAAGGTCATGCCCGTCCTTGAACGGATGGCCGAAATCGGCCTTCCCCTCTGCCTACATGGCGAGGTGACCACCCACGAGGTCGACATCTTCGACCGCGAGGCCGTCTTCATCGACACCGTGCTCGACCCCCTGCGCCGCCGCCTGCCCGAATTGCGCGTGGTGATGGAACACATCACCACCGAGGAAGGCGTGGCCTATGCCCGCGCGGGCAATGAAAACCTTGGTGCTACGATCACCACCCATCACCTGATCCTCAACCGCAACCACATCCTCGCGGGCGGGATCAGACCGCATTACTACTGCCTGCCCGTGGCCAAGCGTGAAAAGCACCGCCTTGCGCTCCGCGCCGCCGCAACCTCGGGCGATCCGCGCTTCTTCCTCGGCACCGACAGCGCGCCCCATGTCGATGCGCTGAAGGAACATTCCTGCGGCTGCGCGGGCTGCTTCACGGCCACCAACACGATGCAACTCCTCGCCCATGTCTTCGAGGAGGAGGGCGCGCTCGATCGGCTAGAGGCCTTCTGCAGCCTGAACGGCCCCCGCTTCTACCGCCTGCCGCCGAACGAGGACCGCATCATCCTGACCAAGGGCGTCGCCGCCCAGTGGCCGGGCAAGATCTTCACCGAGGCCGGCCCCGTCACTGTTTTCGATCCCGGTTTCCCCGTGCATTGGCACGTGGAAGCCTGACGCCACCGAAAAATTTTCCTCCGAAAATTTTTCGGTCCCCCCCTGCGCCGAAGAATTTTCGGCGAAAATTCTTCTCCCCGCCCGGAAATCTTTCGAAGAAAGAGGTCCGGGCCTGATGACAGGAGCCGACCGTGATCCCCAGCACATTCCCCCCCAAGGATGAAATCGCCCGCCTCACCGCCCGCGCGCTCTTGGAGATCAAGGCCGTCCACTTCAACGCCGAAACGCCCTTCACCCTCGCCTCCGGCCTGCCGTCGCCCACCTATATCGACTGCCGCAAACTGATCAGCTATCCGCGCATCCGCTCCACCCTGATGGATTTCCTTTCCGTCACCGTGATGCGCGAGGCGGGGTTCGAGGCTTTCGACAATATCGCGGGCGGCGAAACCGCAGGCATCCCCTTCGCCGCGCTGGTAGCCGAGCGCCTTGCCTTGCCGATGACCTATGTCCGCAAGAAACCCAAAGGCTACGGCCGCAACGCCCGCATCGAAGGCGCGATGACCGAAGGTCAGCGCGTGCTTCTGGTCGAAGACCTCACCACCGACGGCGGCTCCAAGCTCTCCTTCGTCGACGCGATCCGCGAGACGGGTGCCACCTGCGGCCATACGGCCGTGATCTTCTATTACGGCATCTTCCCCGAAACGACCCAGCGCCTCGCCGACCACGGCGTCGCGCTGCACCACCTCTGCACCTGGTGGGACGTCCTGGCCGAAGCCCGCGCCAGCGCGGCCTTCGACGCTGCAACGCTTTCCGAGGTCGAAACCTTCCTCACCGATCCCCGTGCCTGGCAAGCCGCCCGCACCAAATCCTGAAGAAAGCGTTAAATTTCCTGTGGGCGTCCCTGTGGATGCCCGGTGGACAGTTTGTGCAGGACTCACCCGGACAGCGGCAGGGATCGGCCCCTTCTAGGGGCGACCCCAGACAAGCCCCTCAAGATGTGGTAGGCTTGCCGTCCAAGGCGCGACTCGCCGCGCGCTTTTCCACAGGGTTGTTCCCGCCTGTTCCCGCAGGCCGAACCGGGGCATATGCGACCCCGGCAGAACAAGAACCGAGGCAGACATGACCGAGATCGCGACGCTCCGTCCGAACCTTCTTCCCGCCCCCCCGCAGCCGGAAACGGAAACCCTGCCCCACAACATCGAGGCCGAACAGCAGCTCCTCGGCGCGATCCTGACAAACAACGACGTCTATGATCGCATCGCCGCCCTCGTGAAGGCCGACCATTTCTTCGACCCCGTCCACCAACGCATTTTCGACAAGGCCGCCGCCCGTATCCAGAAGAACGCGCTGGCCTCGCCCGTCACCCTCAAGCCCTTCTTCGAGGATGATGACGGCCTCAAGGAACTCGGCGGCCCCGCCTATCTTGTCCGCCTCGCCGGTGCCGCGATCTCCGCCTTCGCCGCGCGCGACTATGCGCAGATGATCTACGATCTCGCCGTGCGCCGCGAGCTTATCTCCTTGGGCCGCGACATCGCCGCCAAGGCGGCCAAGGTCGATGTCATCTCCGAACCCCGCGAACAGATCACCGAGGCCGAACAGCACCTCTACAAACTGGGCGAACAGGGCGTCACTCAGCGCGGCTTCGTCTCCTTCCTGCGCGCCACGACCGAGGCGGTGAATTCCGCCAATGCCGCCTATCAGCGCGGCGGCGGCCTTGCGGGCATCTCCACCGGCCTCGTCGATCTGGACCGGAAACTGGGCGGCCTCCACCCCTCCGACCTTCTCATCCTCGCGGGCCGTCCGTCCATGGGGAAGACCTCGCTCGCCACCAACATCGCCTTCAACATCGCCAAGGCCTATCGCCGTGGCCGCCTCTCCGACGGCAGCGAAGGCGCGGTGGATGGCGGCGTCGTGGGCTTCTTCTCGCTGGAAATGAGCAGCGAACAGCTCGCCGCACGTATCCTGTCCGAGGCGTCCGAAGTTCCCTCTGAACAGATCCGCCGCGGCGATATGACGGAAGAAGAATTCCGCCGCTTCGTCGAGGCCGCCAAATCCCTCGAATCCTGCCCGCTCTATATCGACGACACGCCCGCCCTGCCGATCAGCCAAGTCGCCGCCCGCGCCCGTCGCCTGAAGCGAACCCATGGCCTTGATGTGCTGATGGTCGACTACCTGCAGCTTCTCAAGGGCACCGGGCGGGGCGAGACGAACCGCGTGCAGGAAGTGTCCGAAATCACCCAAGGCCTGAAAGCCATCGCCAAGGAACTCAACATCCCCGTCGTGGCCCTGTCACAGCTGTCGCGGACGGTCGAATCCCGCGACGACAAGCGGCCACAACTTTCCGACCTGCGCGAATCCGGCTCCATCGAACAGGATGCCGACGTGGTCATGTTCGTCTACCGCGACGAATACTACCATGAACGCCTCAAGCCGCCGGAAGAGGACCCCCGCTTCGCCGAATGGTACGAAAAGATGAACCGCGTCCATGGCAAGGCCGAAGTCATCATCGGCAAGCAGCGCCACGGCCCCATCGGCACCGTCGAACTCAGCTTCGAAGGCCGCTTCACCCGCTTTGGCAACCTCGCCCAGCCCTGGCAGGGCGACGGCGGCGGCTATTGAGGGCAACATGGACCTGCAGCTGAAAGACAAGCTCGTCATCGTTACCGGCGGTGGTCAGGGCATCGGCGGCGCGATCAGCTTGGCGTTGGCCGAAGAAGGCGCTATCCCCGCCATCCTCGCCCGCCGCGCGCCTGATCCGGCCTTCCTTGACCGCCTCACGGCCCTGCAGCCCAAAGCAGGCTGGGTGCAGGTCGATCTGTCTCAAGACGATCAGATCGCCCGCGCGGTAGAGACGGTGCACACCCGCTGGGGGCAGGTCTACGGCCTTGTGAACAACGCAGGCACCAATGATGGCGTGGGCCTCGACGCAGGCCCCGCCGCCTTCCGCGCCTCGCTCGACCAGAACCTGATCCATTACTACACCCTCGCCCATCTCCTGCAGGACGACCTCAAGGCGCAGCAGGGCGCCATCGTCAACATCTCCTCCAAAACCGGGGTCACGGGCCAAGGCTCCACCTCCGCCTATGTCGCCGCCAAGGCCGCGCAACTGGGCCTCACGCGCGAATGGGCGGCGGCCTTCGCGCCCCATGGCGTGCGCGTCAACGCCGTCATCCCGGCGGAAGTCCTCACCCCCATGTATGACGCCTGGCTCGACACCTTCCCCAACCGCGCCGAAAAAATGGCCGAGATCACGCGCCGCATCCCCTTGGGCCAACGCATGACGCTCGACACCGAAATGGCCGACACGGTTGTCTTCACCCTCTCCCCCCGCGCGGGCCACACGACCGGCCAATGGCTCTTCGTCGATGGCGGCTATGTCCATCTCGACCGCGCCATGGCGGGCCTGCGCGACTGACCCGCCGTCCCTCTCCCCGCCCCGGACCCAGCCTTGCATCTTCTGTCTTCAAATATCCTCCAGGGGTGAATGGCCGCACGGGAACCGCGCGGACAGAGGGGACGGAACGTCCCCTGACCGCGGAGCCGTAGCGCGGCAGCGCGTAGGCGACAGGAAAGGCTTGCGCGAAGCGCTCCGCAAGATCACGCCTCCGCCACCTCACACCCCCGCCACTAGAATTCCCTTGACCCCGACCCGTCCCCTGCCGAAAACCCCCGGACCATGGCCACAGCAACCCTCACCATTGATCTCGACGCCATTGCCGCTAATTGGCGCGCGCTCGACCGTCTTTCCGCCCCCGGCACCCAGACCGCCGCCGTGGTCAAGGCCGATGCCTATGGCCTCGGGATCGACCGCATCGCCCCGGCACTCGCCCGCGCGGGCGCAAGGCGCTTCTTCACTGCCGTGGCCGAGGAAGGCGCCCGCCTGCGGCAGATTCTCGGCCCCGGCCCCCAGATCGGCATCCTCGGCGGCCATATGGCGGGCGACACCGAGATGATCCATGACCTCGACCTCACCCCGATGCTCAACTCGGTCCAGCAGGTCACCCGCCATCTCGAATCCCTTCCCGGCCATGCCTTCGGCATCCAGCTTGACACCGGAATGAACCGTCTGGGTCTGGAAGAACCCGAATGGCGCGCCATCGCCCCCATCGTGCTGAAGGCAGGCCCCGATTTCCTGATGTCCCACCTCGCCTGCGCAGATGAACCGGACCACCCGATGAACGCGGCCCAGTTGGCGCAGTTCCACCGCATGACCGATGGGCTCGGCATCCCGCGCAGCTTTGCCGCCACGGGCGGCATCCTCCTCGGCCCCGACTATCACTTCGATCTCACCCGCCCCGGCATCGGCCTCTATGGCGGCCAACCCTTTGCCGAGGCCCATCCTACCCTCACCCTCTCCCTGCCCGTCATCCAGACGCGCGCGGTCGCTCTGGGCGAAACCGTGGGCTATGCCAACAGCTGGACCGCCACCCGCCCCACCACCGTCGCCACGCTCTCGGCGGGCTATGCCGATGGCCTGCCCCGCACACTGTCGAACAAGGTCCATCTCTGGGACGGCGACACGCCCGTCCCGCTGATCGGCCGCGTCTCGATGGACCTCATCACAGCCGATATCGGCCACCTGCCCGAAATTCCCCGCAGCCTCGACATCATCGGCCCGCGTCAGGGTGTCGACGACCTCGCCGCCATCGCGGGCACCATCGGATACGAGATCCTTACCTCGCTCGGCCCCCGCTATGCCCGCCGCTACGTGACGCGTCAGGGGGGGCAGGCGTGACCGCGCTCACGGCACCGCTCGCCGCCCTCGGGCGGCCCGTTGTGGCAGCCTTGGCCGCAATCGGGCGCGTGGCCTTCTTCGCCGCCACGGTGATCGGCCATATCTTCCGCCCGCCCTTCTACCCGCGCGAATTCCTGCAGGCGCTGATGCAAATCGGCTGGTTCTCGCTCCCAGTCGTCGGCCTGACCGCCGTCTTCACGGGCGGCGCGCTCGCACTCCAGATCTACTCCGGCGGCGCGCGCTTCAATGCCGAGGCAGTGGTCCCCTCCATCGTCGCCATCGGCATGGTGCGCGAACTTGGCCCCGTGCTTGGCGGCCTCATGGTCGCGGCCCGCGTCGCCTCCTCCATCGCGGCCGAGATCGGCACGATGAAGGTCACCGAACAGATCGACGCGCTGGTCACCCTCTCCACCAACCCGATCAAATACCTTGCCGTGCCCCGCGTTCTGGCCGCCACGTTGGCCGTTCCCGTGCTGGTGGCCGTGGGTGATGCCATCGGCATCGCGGGCGGCTGGCTCGTCGGCGTGAACCGCTTGGGCTTCAACTCCACCACCTACCTGCAGAACACCGTCGACTTCCTTGAGACATGGGATGTCGTCTCGGGCCTCTGGAAAGGTGCCGCCTTCGGCTTCATCGTCGCCCTCATGGGCTGCTATCACGGCATGAACTCGGGCCGCGGCGCGCAGGGCGTGGGCGCCGCCACCAAATCCGCTGTGGTCGGCGCCTCCGTCCTGATCCTCGCCGCCAACTACATCCTCACCGAACTGTTCTTCTCCGCATGATCACCCTCACCGGCGTCACCAAGACCTTCGGCAAGAACCGCGTCCTGCGCGGGGTGGACCTGACCATCCCATCCGGACAAAGCATGGTCATCATCGGCGGCTCCGGCACCGGAAAGTCGGTCCTTCTGAAATGCATCCTCGGCCTCGTCCACCATGACACAGGCACCATCACGCTCGATGGGCAGGACGTGACCAAGGGCGACCGCGACACGTTCCTCGCCCGCTTCGGCATGCTCTTCCAAGGCGGCGCGCTGTTCGACAGCCTCCGCGTCTGGGAAAACGTCGCATTCCGCCTGATGCGCGGCCCCGCCAAACGGCCAAAAACCGAAGCCCGCGAGATCGCCATCGAAAAACTTCGCCGCGTGGGCCTGAAGCCGGAAACAGCCGATCTCTTTCCCGCCGAACTGTCCGGCGGGATGCAGAAACGCGTGGGCCTCGCCCGCGCCATCGCGGCAGAGCCCGAGATCATCTTTTTTGACGAACCCACCACCGGGCTTGACCCGATCATGGCTGGCGTCATCAATGACCTGATCCGCGAGATCGTGACAGAGATGGGCGCCACCGCCATGACCATCACCCATGACATGACCTCTGTCCGCGCCATCGCCGACCGCGTGGCCATGCTGCATGACGGCGTCATCCAATGGACAGGCCCCATCGCCGACCTCGACACCACGCCCGACCCTTACGTCCAGCAATTCATCCATGGCCGTGCCAACGGCCCCATCGCCGCTGTGCGCTGATGGAGACATGGGCCGATCAGGCAATGGCCCTGCTCGTCGCTTCGGCCTTGTTCCGCGGTCTTGCCCTCGCGGTGCCCGTGGCCATCACCGTGGCCGCCATCGCCGGATGGCGGCAAAGGGTCGAAGGGGCCGGGCAACTCGCGATCTTCGGCATCCTCACCTGCCTCTGGCTCGGCATCCCGTGGGACTTCGCCTATCAGGAACTGCAGCAGGCCAGCCTCATGATGTCCGTCCTCTGCTGGTTCTGGCTGCTCATGGCTTGGGCGCGGCATGTGCTGGGCGATTGGCCCGCGCCGATCTGGGGCCATTGGCTCGTGGGCACCCTGCTCTGGGTGCTGCCGCTGACAGGCGTCATTCTGTTGGTCCGCGGTTAACCGTCTACAATCCGGCAACAATTCGGCCGCGCCTCCGCGATCAGCGCCGCGCCAGACCCGCCCAAGACAAAATCGTTGCCGAATCTCCCCTGCAAGCCCTTTCCTGTCGCAGTGGTAAAGAGTGTCCCGGTATAGCCTATGTCATCCCTCTCCTTCCGCAGGCTCCAGCCTGCCTTCCGCATCGCGCAGAGCCTGTCGCATGGCCTGCTGCTTCTCGTGACGCTGGCGGCGATTTTCGCCGCCCTTTTGGCGGCCCTCGGCCACCTGCCGTGGCTTCACCTGCCGCTGCGCTATGGCGAGACAGAGCTTACGCACTCCGGCATGTGGGCGCAGATCGCGGTCACCGCGCTCCTCTGCCTCATCTGCCTCTTCCTGCCCGCCAACCTCCGCATGGCCCGGCTGGAACGCAGCCACCGCTCCTTCGCCATGGGGCTCGAGGATGTGGCCCATGCCTATCGCCTCGCCCATGCCGCCGACCGCGCCGGGGTCTTCGCCCTCTCCGGTGAATTTGAATCCATGCGCGCGCGCCTCGCCCATCTGCGCAACCATCCCGATCTCGGCCAGTTGGAACCCGAACTCCTGCAACTCGCCGCACAGATGAGCTTTCAGACCCGCGACCTCGCCCGCACCTATTCCGACGACCGCGTCGCCCGCGCCCGCGCCTTTCTGCAACAGCGTCAGGAAGAGGTGACGGCGCTCACCGACCGCATCACCCTTGCCCGCCAGACCGTCGATGAACTGCGCCGCTGGCTCACCGATATCGAGGTCGAGGAACGTGGGGCCGAGGCGCAGATCAAGCGGCTAGAGGCCGACCTGCGCGAAATCCTCCCCCAGATCGGCTATGCGATGGAGCCCGAAGAGAACCGCGACGCCACCGTCGTCCAATTGCCCAAACCGGGGAAATGACTTGAACCGCAGGCGCATCGGGGGCCAGATGCGCCCATGCGCTTGGCCCCCCTGCTCAACCTCTCGCTCCTGATCCTCTTTCCCGTCGCATGGTTCGCGCCGCTCCTGCGCGCGGGCCTCCTCCCGCTCTTCGGCCTGTCGGAAATCTCCGTCGTTTCGGGCCTGCAATCGCTCTGGGCCACCGATCCCGCCCTCGCCCTGCTGGTCAGCTTCCTCGCCCTCTTCGCCCCCTATGCCAAGGTGGTTGGCCTCGCCCTCATTGACTTCGGCCTCCTGTCGCGCCGCGCCCTGCCCATGCTGCGCTTGATGGGCCGCCTCGCCATGGCCGACATCTTCCTCATCGCGCTCTACATCGTGCTGGCCAAAGGCGCGGGCCTCGGCACCATCGAAACCGCATGGGGTCTCTGGCTCTTCACTGCCTGCGTGGCGCTGTCGCTCCTCCTCTCCCACCGTCACCGCCCTTGAACCCCTCCCCCCCAACCGCTACCCAAGGGGCATGAGCAAATCCGCCCCCGCCTTCACCTGCACCGCCTGCGGTGCCGTCCACCGCAAATGGGCGGGCAAATGCGATGCCTGTGGCGCGTGGAACTCCATCATCGAAGAGGCGCCGCTTTCCACCGGCCCCAAGGCCCTTGGCGCCAAGGGCAAGACCATCCCCCTCACCGACCTCGCCACCGAAGAGGCCCCGCCCCCGCGCGCCGCTTCCGGGATGGATGAACTTGACCGCGTCCTCGGCGGCGGCCTCGTCCCCGCCTCGGCCATCCTTGTTGGCGGCGATCCGGGCATCGGCAAGTCCACCCTTCTTCTGCAAGCCACCGCCAGCTTCGCCCGGCGCGGCCTCAAATGCCTCTACATCTCGGGCGAAGAGGCCTCGGCGCAGGTCCGCATGCGCGCCCAACGCCTCGGCCTCTCGGACGCGCCAGTATCGCTCGGCGCCGAAACCGCGCTGCGCGACATCCTCACCACGCTCGACGCCGAACGCCCGCAACTCGCCGTCATCGACTCCATCCAGACCATGTGGCTCGACACGGTCGAGGCCGCCCCCGGCTCCGTCTCCCAAGTCCGCGCCGCCGCGCACGAGCTTGTCACCTTCGCCAAACGGCGCGGCGTGGCCATCATCCTCGTCGGCCATGTGACGAAGGAAGGCCAGATCGCCGGTCCCCGTGTGGTGGAACACATGGTCGATACCGTCCTCTATTTCGAAGGCGAACGCGGCCACCAGTTCCGCATCCTGCGCGCCGTGAAGAACCGCTTCGGCCCGGCGGACGAGATCGGGGTGTTCGAAATGACGGGCGACGGCCTTGCACAAGTCACCAACCCCTCCGCCCTCTTCCTGTCGGATCGCGGGCAAACCACCCCCGGCTCCGCCGTCTTCGCAGGGATCGAAGGCACGCGGCCCGTGCTGACCGAAATTCAGGCCCTTGTCGCGCCCTCCAATCTCGGCACGCCCCGGCGCACCGTCGTCGGGCTAGACTCCGGCCGCCTCTCCACCATCCTCGCCGTGCTCGAGGCCCGCTGCGGCATCCCCTTCGCAGGCCTCGACGTCTTTCTCAACGTCGCGGGCGGCATGCGCGTCTCCGAACCCGCCGCAGACCTTGCGGTCGCCGCAGCCCTCCTTTCGGCGCGCGAAGATGTCGCTTTGCCCCCCGACATGGTCCTTTTCGGCGAAATCTCCCTCTCTGGGGCGCTGCGGCCAGTCGGTCAGACGGAAAACAGGTTGAAAGAGGCTTCGAAACTTGGTTTCTCACAGGCGATTGCGCCGGACCGCTCCAAGATCGGGGCGGAAACGGGGATGCGGGTGCGTCAGATGCCCGACCTCACGGCCTTCGTGGGCGAGATGTTCGGGGCTGGCTGACAGACCCCGGCAGAACAGGAGCAGGACGGCACATGGAAGGTTTCACCCTGATCGACGCCGTGGTGGCCGGTATCATCGTTCTCTCGGCGATCCTCGCCTATTCCCGGGGCTTCGTGCGCGAAGCCATGGCCATCGTCGGCTGGATCGGCGCGGCCTTCGTGGCCTTCCTCTTCGCCGCCCCTGTCCAACCCCTCGTCAAGGAACTGCCCGTCGTGGGCGAGTTCTTGGGCGACAGCTGCGAATTGTCGATCATCGCGGCCTTCGCCGTGGTCTTCGCGGGCGCGCTCATCATCGCCTCGCTCTTCACGCCGCTTCTCTCCTCGGCCATCCACCGCACCGCACTGGGGGGCCTTGATCAAGGCTTGGGTTTCCTCTTCGGCGTGGCGCGCGGCGTCCTTCTCGTCGCCGTGGCTTTCCTCGTCTATGACCGCGCCGTCGCCGCCAATGCGATCGCCATCGTCGATGACAGCCGCTCGGCCAAGGTCTTCGCCCATTTCCAAGACAATCTCGATGCGCAGGTGCCGACCGATGCCCCCGGCTGGATCGTCGCCCGCTACAACGACCTCACGCAGGTCTGCGTCGGCGACGCCGCCCCGGCCGAGGCTGCCCCCGCCACCTCCGGCTGACGGGGACGCCCGCCGCGCCGCGGCAAAGGCGCGTGACTTCACCGTCACAAAGCACTAGATCACTCCCATCCCCTTCCCCGGATTCGGAGGCCCCATGCGCCCCTTCCTTTCGCACCCCTTCGACGATGACAAGCTGAAGGAGGAATGCGGCGTGTTCGGCGTCATCGGCATGGCCGATGCGGCGAATTTCGTGGCGCTCGGGCTGCACGCGCTTCAGCATCGCGGACAAGAGGCAGGGGGCATCGTCTCTTACGACCCTGATCACGGCTTCAACTCCGCCCGCCGCTTTGGCTATGTCCGTGACAACTTCACCAAGGCCGATGTGATGGCCACCCTGCCCGGCGAACTGGCCATCGGCCATGTGCGCTATTCCACCGCAGGCTCCAAGGGCGCGACCGCCATCCGCGACGTGCAGCCCTTCTTCGGCGAATTTTCCATGGGCGGCGCCGCTATCGCCCATAATGGCAACCTGACCAATGCCTCGGCCCTGCGCCGCGAACTGATCGAACGCGGCTCGATCTTCCAATCCTCGTCAGACAGCGAATGCATCATCCACCTGATGGCACGCTCGATCCAGAAGACGATCCCCGAACGCATCAAGGATGCGCTGCGCCGCGTCGAAGGCGCCTTCTCCGTCGTCGCCATGACGCGCACCAAACTGATCGGCGTGCGCGATCCCTTGGGCGTCCGCCCCCTCGTCCTCGGCCGCATCGGTGATCACGGCTGGGCGCTCTCATCGGAGACCTGCGCGCTCGACATCATCGGCGCCGATTTCATCCGCGAGATCGACCCCGGCGAGATGGTGGTGATCGAGAATAACAAGGTCGAAAGCTTCCGCCCCTTCTCGCCTGCCAAGTCGCGCTTCTGCATCTTCGAACATGTCTATTTCTCGCGCCCCGATTCCATCCTCGGTGGCCGCTCGGTCTACGAAACCCGCCGCCAGATCGGCGTGGAACTGGCGCGCGAAGCGCCCGTGGAGGCCGATCTCGTCTGCCCCGTGCCCGACAGCGGCACCCCCGCTGCCATCGGCTTTGCCGCCGAAAGCGGCATCCCCTTCGGCCTCGGCATCACGCGCAACCAGTATATGGGCCGCACCTTCATCGAACCGACCGAACAGATCCGCAACATGGGCGTGCGGCTCAAGCTCAACGTCAATCGCGCGCTTATCAAGGGCAAGCGGGTGATCCTTGTGGACGACTCCGTCGTGCGCGGCACGACCTCGCGCAAGATCAAGGACATGATCCTCGACGCAGGCGCCGCCGAAGTGCATTTCCGCATCGCCTCCCCCCCCACCGCCTGGCCCTGCTTCTATGGCGTGGACACTCCCGAACGCGAAAAACTCCTCGCCGCCACCATGTCGGAAGACGAAATGCGCGACTGGATCGGGGTCGACAGCCTGAAATTCATCTCGCTCGACGGTCTCTACCGCGCCGCGGGCGAGGCGGCGGGACGCGACGCCTCCAACCCCCGCTATTGCGATGCCTGCTTCTCCGGCGACTACCCTGTCGCCCCCTCGGACAAGCTCGAAGAGGGTTTCCAGATGAAGGCCGCTCAATAGCCGCACCCGGCGACACCGGCGCATCAGGCGGCCCGGCCACCGCAAGGCCGCGCCCTTGCCCCTTCACCTTGGATAAAATACTCACGCCCGGCCAGCTACGGAGCCTGACGCATGACCCAGAAGATCGCCCTCGTCACCGGCGCCTCGCGCGGCCTCGGCGCGGCCATGGCCGAACAGCTCGCCCTGCGCGGCTGGCATGTCGTCGCCGTCGCCCGCACCGTGGGCGGACTGGAGGATCTCGACGACCGCGTGAAATCCGCCCGCCTGCCGGGTGCAGGCGCGTTGACCCTCGCGCCGATGGATATCACCAACGATGACGCGATGCGCCATCTGTGCCGCTCGGTGCATGATCGCTGGGGCCATCTCGACCTCTGGGTCCATACCGCCATCCACGCCGCCCCCCTCGCGCCCATGGGCAGCCTCGATGCAAAGGACTGGGAAAAGTCCATCGCCACCAACACCCGCGCCACGGGCCTCTTGATCCCGATGATCGAACCGCTGCTGCGCGCCGCCCCCGATGGCGGCACCGCGTTCTTCCCTGACGATCCAAAGGCGGGCCAGAAGTTCCACGGCGCCTATGGCGCGACCAAGGCCGCACAGATGGCGCTTGCCCGGTCATGGGCTGCAGAGGCCACAAAGCACGGCCCCCGCATCCTGATCGCCGAACCCGCCCCCATGCCCACCGCCACCCGCGCCCGCTTCCACCCCGGCGAGGACCGCGCCAAGCTGGCCGATATCCGCAGCGAAGCCAGCCGCCTGCTCGACCTGATCTGAACTGACATGTCAGTTTGCCCTTGCCCCTGTCCCGCGCATCCGCTTGACTGCGCGGCATAGGGGATAGGGAAAGAACCAACCATGCGCCTTGCCGGAAAAACCGCCTTCTGCACCGCCTCCGGCGCCGGAATAGGCCTTGCCACGGCGCGCGCCTTCAAGGCCGAAGGCGCCCATGTCATCGCCACCGACATCAGCACCAAGGCGGTCGAGGACCTGCGCGCCGAAGGCTTCGACGCGCATCGCCTCGACGTCACCGACGGCGCTGCCGTCACCGCGATGGCGACAAGGGTCGGCCCCGTCGACATCCTCTTCAACTGCGCGGGCTTCGTCCATGCCGGCACCATCCTCGATTGCGAGGAAAAGGATTTCGACTTCTCGGTCGAGTTGAACGTCAAGGCGCTTTATCGCGTCACCCGCGCCTTCCTGCCCGCGATGCTGGACCATGGCGGCGGGTCGATCGTCAACATCGCCTCGGTCGCCTCCTCGATCATCGCGGCCCCCAACCGCTTCGTCTATGGCGCGACCAAGGCCGCCGTCATCGGCATCACCAAATCCGTGGCCGCCGATTACGTGACCCGGGGCATCCGCTGCAACGCGATCTGCCCAGCCACGGTGGAATCCCCCTCGCTCGAACAGCGCATGCGCGCGCAAGGGGATTACGAGACCGCCCGCGCCGCCTTCATCGCGCGCCAGCCCATGGGCCGCATCGGCCGCCCCGAGGAAATCGCCCATCTCGCGGTTTATCTGGCTTCGGACGAATCCGCCTTCCTGTCGGGTCAGGCGATCAGCATCGACGGCGGCTGGACCAACGTCTAGACCGGGCGGCCCCGCCGCCCGCGAAGATTTTTCGTCCGAAAAATCTTCGGATCCGAAAATTCTTCGTACGAAGAATTTTCGCTCCCTACACTGCCGCCAGCCCCTCCTCGATCCCGGCCCAGAGCGCCTCGACAGGCTCGACCCCGATCGACAAACGCAAGAACCCGTCGGGCACCGCATCGCCCCAGCGCGCGCGGCGTTCGCCCGCGCTGTGCGTGGACCCGAAGGAGGTGGTCCGCGCCATATAGGGGCAGGCTTCCAAAAACCGCTCCGCTGCCTCGGCGCTCTCCAGCACCATTCCGATCAGAAAGCCGAAGCCCCGCGCCTGCCGCGCCATCACCGCATGGGACGGGTCCGAGGTCAGCCCCGGATAGCGCAAACCACCCACCTTCGGGTGCCCCTGCAGCCGCTCCGCGATCACCTGCGCGCTGGCGCACATCCGCGCCAAGCGCAGTTCCAGCGTCTCAATCCCCCGATGCACGAGCCAAGCCTCAAAGGCCCCCGGCACCGCGCCGGACAGCTTGCGCCAGTCCCGCACCCGGCTCATCAGGCCGGCATCGCGCCCCGCCACATGGCCGAAGAGTACATCCGCATGCCCCCCGGGCGCCTTGGTATCCGCCGCCACCACAAGGTCCGCCCCAAGGTCCAGCGGCCGCTGCAGCACCGCTGTCAGCGTGGTGTTGTCCACCATCACCACAGCCCCCGCCGCCTTTGCCCGCGCCGCCACAGCGGCGATGTCGCAGACCTCCAGCCCCGGATTGGAGGGCGTCTCCAGATAGACGATCCCCGCCCCCGCAAAGTCAGCCTGCGCCATCTCCACCGTCGGCACATAATCCAGCGTCACGCCGAAGGGTTTCAGAAACCCCTCGGCGAAAAGCCGCACCGTGTAATAGCCGTCCGACGGCAGCACCACCCGTCGCCCCGGCACGACCGCCGCAAACAGCGCCGCCGAGATCGCCGCCATCCCCGAGGGAAAGCTCACGCAAGGCGCCCCTTCCAGCACGGCAAGCTGAGCCTCAACCTCCTCCCATGTGGGCATCGACATCCGGCCATAGAGGAACCCGCCCACATCGCTGCGCGGCAGGTGATAGGTCGCCGCACTCACCAAGGGCGGCGTGACCGGATCGCCCTGCTCCAACCGGGCCGCGCGATGATGCAGCAGATCGGCAAAACGGCGGTCGTCATCCAGGGGGTCGGTCATGGCGCAGGTCTCCTTCAGCGCCGATCCTTCCCCCGGCAACGGGGCGGATGCAAGCCCGCGTCTCGCCCCGCCGTGCCCCCGGGAGGGCTGCCTGCCCTCCCGGACCCACCCGGGGATATTTGAGAACAGATGAAGAGGGTTACTCCAGCCGGGCGGGGAAGCCTTCCGCCCGCAGGTCCGTCCCCAACGCCTCTTCCAAGAGCTTCACGATCTGCGTCGATTGCGCCGATCCGCCATAGACCGCCTTGCCCTTCATGAAGGTCTGGTTGGTCAGCGAGGCAAGGTCCAGCGGCACCCCGAACTCTTTCCCGAAGCCCATGGCAAAGCCCAGATCCTTCAGCGCCAGATCCATGGTGAAGGCGATGTCATAGGACCCGTTCAGGATCAGCTGGCCTTCCGTCTCATGCACGAAGCTTGTGCCGGACGAGGCGGTGATCGCCTCCCACGACGTCTTCAGATCCAGCCCCCCGCGCTTGGCCAGCATCAAGGCCTCGCCATCCGCGACCAGATGGATGAAGGCCAGCATGTTGGTGATCACCTTGATGATCGCCGCGCTGCCCAAGGGCCCCATATGGAAAATGCGCTTGCCGATCACCTGCAGTGCGGGCTTGTGCAGTTCGAACAGGTCCGCATCGCCGCCCACCAGCACGGTGATCTCGCCCCGCGCCGCCAGATGGACGCCCCCGGTCACGGGTGCCTCCAGCAGCCGCACGCCCCCGGTCCGGGCCAGCCCCGCCAGCCGCAGGATATCCTCACGCCCGAGCGTGGAATTCTCGATCCATGTCGCGCCGGGCTTCATCGTCGTCAGAAGCTGGGCCAGCACCGCCTCCGACACGGCCGGCGACGGCAGGCAGGTGAAAACATGATCCGCCTGCGCCGCCACCGCCGCCGGGCTGTCGGCCACAGTCGCCCCCATTGCGCGGTGCCGTTCCGCAAGGCTTTCATCCCGGTCATAGACCGTGACCTCATGCCCCGCGCGGATCAGGCTTGCCGCCAGATGGCCCCCGAGGTTGCCCAGTCCCACATATCCGTATTTCATGCCGTCCCCTTACGCTCCATGTCCCACGATCGCCTTGACCTCGCAGAAGTCATGGATGCCCCAATCGGCGTATTCCCGCCCGTTGCCCGATTGCTTGTAGCCGCCGAAGGGCGCGAAAGTGTCCCATGCCGGATAGTTCAGGCTGATCTGCCCCGCCCGAAGCCGCCGCCCCACCGCGACCGCCTCCTTGGTCTCGCCCTGCACATAGGCGGCAAGGCCATAGACCGTGTCATTGGCCATCGCCACCGCCTCATCCACCGATTCATAGCCGATCACCGACAGGACAGGACCAAAGATCTCTTCCCGCGCGACGGTCATGTCATTGGTGACATGGCCAAAGATGGTGGGCCGCACGAACCAGCCCCGGTTCACGCCGACCGGACGGCCCACGCCCCCGGTGACCAGCGTCGCCCCTTCGTCGATCCCCTTCTGGATCAGGGCCTGCACCTTGTCGAATTGCAGCTTGCTGACCAGCGGCCCCATCGTCACCGAAGGATCATTCGGATCACCCACGACCACGGCCTCCGCCGCCTCCTTTGCCACGTCCAGCGCCGCGTCCATCTGCGCTGCGGGCACGAACATCCGCGTCGGCGCATCGCAGGACTGCCCCGTATTGCCAAAGCAGCCCTCGACGCCACCCTTCACCGCCGCCGCCAGATCGGCCGAGGGCAGGATGATATTGGCCGACTTGCCGCCCAGTTCCTGCGCCACGCGCTTCACCGTGGGTGCCGCCGCCGCCGCCACGGCCGTCCCGGCCCGCGTCGATCCGGTGAAGGACACCATGTCCACCTCCGGATGCGCCGACATGCGCGCGCCGACCTCCGGCCCGGTGCCGTTCACCAGATTGAACACCCCTGCCGGAACCCCCGCCGCATGGCAGACCTCGGCGAACAGGATGCCCGACAAGGGCGCGATCTCCGACGGTTTCAGAACCATCGTGCACCCCGCCGCGATGGCAGGACCCACCTTGCAGGCGATCTGGTTCATCGGCCAGTTCCACGGCGTGATCAGCGCGCAAACCCCGATCCCCTCGCGGATCAGCAGCGTCTCGCCCCGCATCTCCTCCCAGTGGAAGTCCTTGGCCGCCTTGATGGTGCTTTCCAGATGCACCTGCCCCGCCCAGGCCTGCGCCTCGCGCGCCCAGGCCATCGGTGCACCCATCTCGGTGCTCATGGCGACGGCGAATTCCTCATAGCGCTTGTTGTATTCCGCCAGGATGGCCTCCAGCAGCGCAATGCGATCCGCCGCCTTCCAGCTTGAGAAGCCGTCAAAGGCCGCCCGCGCCGCCATGATGGCCCGATCCGCATCGGCCACCGTGCCCAGCGCCACCTGCGCCACGATCTCCTCCGTGGCCGGGTTCTCCACCCCCATGGTGGTGCCCCCCAGCGGCGCCACCCATTCCCCGTTGATGTAGAACTTGGAAAGATTCGCGTAGCTCATGGGTTCCTCACCGGAAATAGATGTTGAATCGCGCCCGGATGGCCGCATCGATCTCGGGATCGACCCGGCATCCCGCCTTGGACAGGATATCATTCTTGCGCCGGATCGCGGTGTCCAGCAACAAAGGTTTCCCGGCCTCGTTCCATTCCTTCGGGCTCATCCGGTTGCCGACATTGGGATAGATGTATTCCGTCTGCATCAGGCTCAGCGTCTGCTCTGACCCAAGGTAATGCCCGGGTCCGCCCAGACAGACCTCCTTCATCGCCTCAATGCTGGTGGAATCCTCGGTCACATCGATCCCCCGCACCAGACGCATCGCCTGACCAAGCAGATCATCCCCCAGCACCAGCGATTCAAGGCAGAAGCCCAGCAGCGAGGCATGCATACCCACCGCCTCATAGCACATGTTCAGCCCGGCCAGACCAGCCAGCGAATTGGTGATCCCCTGCTCCCATCCGGCCTGCATGTCGGGCAGCTTGCTGTCGGAAATGCCGCTCGCCGCGCCGCCGGGCAGGTCATAGAAACGGTGCATCTGCGCGCAGCCCGCCGTGAGCAGCGCCTGCTCAGCCGACCCGCCGCTCATCGCCCCCGTGCGCAGGTCGCTCACGAAGGGCCAAGTGCCAAAGATCGCCGGCGCCCCCTTCTTGATCGCGTTGACATAGACGACCCCGGCAAGGCACTCCGCCACCGCCTGCACGATTGTCAGCGCGATGGGCGCAGGCGCCGTCGCCCCCGCCTGCCCGGCGCTCAGCAGCAGCATCGGCATCCCCCGCCGGATGCAATCCTCCATCGTGATGCAGGATTCCTCGGCAAACTTCATCGGCGGCACGACAAAGCAGTTGGAGTTGGACACGAAAGGCCGCTCCAGCCATTTCTCCTCCCCCCCGGCCACCATGTAAAGCATGTCAAAACAATCCGCGACGTGCGACGGATCGCTGAAGGATGTCCCCACATGCTTCTGCGTGCCCGCAAGGCAGGCATAAAGCGTGTTCAGGTCCATCTCCTTGTTGTCCACCACATCGCGGCAGACCATCGTGCGCTGGTAGAAGTGGATGTTGTCCAGATTGTCGACCAGCCGCGCCCCATCATACAGGTCCTGCGCGGTGGATTCGCGATAGTCCAGCGTGATCGGGTCCACGATATGCACCGCCGCCCCCGCTGTGCCGAAATGCACATTGGTCCCGGTCAGGTGCAGGTCATGCTTCGGATCGCGGGCATGCAGCGTGATGTCCCGCGCCGCCACCGCCAGCATGTCCTCCACCAGCGCGCGGGGAAAGCGCAGCCGCCCGTCATCGCCTTGGATCGCCCCGGCCGCCGTCATGATCTCCACCCCCGACTTGGGGGCCTGCGACAGCCCGATCACCTCCAGCGCCTCCAGCGCCGAAGCATGAATCTTCGCCATCCCCGCTTCCGTCAGGGGCTTGTACTGCCCCCCCGGCATCCCCGCCCGCACGGGCCGCACATCCTCGGCCAAGGGGGCCGACCGCAACGCCACCCGCGCCGACCGTCCGCCCGAACGCCGCGACCGCGCCGGTTCGCAAACCTCACCCACCGCGCCCGCTTCCGCGCCTTCGATTGCCTCAGCCATGACCCGCTCCCTGTTTCATCTGTTCCCAAATATCTCGGGGGTCTGCCATCGCGTCCGCCACTGGTCCGAGGACCGATGGCAGACGGGGTGTGAAACCCCCGGTCCCGCCGCCAATCACGCGCGCACCCGTTCCGATTTCGGATCGTGCATCGGCACCAGCGAGGCATGGGCCCGATGCCGCACCCCCGCCACTTCGATCTCATAGGTCGAGGCCAGCACCTCGTCCTCGCTCTCGCCCGCGCAGGGCACATAGCCCATGCCGATCGCACCGCCGAGGAAGTGGCCGTAATTCCCGCTCGTCACCGGCCCGACGATCCGGCCATCCCTCAGGATCGCCTCATTGTGGAACAGCATCACCTCGGGGTCCTCCATCCGGAACTGCAGCATCCGGCGCGCCAGCCCCGCCTCTGCCTTCCGCAGCACCGCCTCACGCCCCATGAAGGCGGGCTTCTTCTTCGACACCGTGAAGCCCAGCCCCGCCTCAAGGACGTGATCCTCGTCGGTGATGTCATGTCCCCAGTGCCGATAGGCCTTCTCGATCCGGCAACTGTCCAGCGTGTGCAACCCGCAGAGCGTGAAGCCCAGCCCCTCGCCCGCCGCCTCCAGCGCCTCGAAGACATGCGCCGTCTGATCGGAACTGACATAAAGCTCCCAACCCAACTCGCCCACGTAAGTGACCCGATGCGCGCGCGCCAAGCCCATACCGACCTCGATCTCCCGCGCCGTCCCGAAGGGATGCGCGCTGTTTGAGAAATCGGCAGGCGACACCCGCGCCATCAGATCGCGCGCCTTCGGTCCCATCACACACAGCACGGATTCCGCCGCCGTCATGTCGGTGATGGTGACGAACTCCTCCCCCAGACAGCGCCGCAGATGCGCCAGATTGCGCTGCAAGGTCGCCCCCGGCACCACCAGCAGATAGGCCGTCTCCGACAGCCGCGTCACCGTCAGGTCGGCCTCGATCCCACCGCGCTCGTTCAGGAACATCGTATAGACGATGCGCCCCGGGGCCACATCCACCTCCGCCGAACAGACCCGGTTCAGGAAGGCCATCGCATCCCGCCCCTCCACCCGGATCTTCCCGAAGGACGTCATGTCAAAGAACCCGACGCCGTTGCGCACCGCCAGATGCTCGGCCTTCTGGTTCTCGAACCAATTCTGCCGACCCCAGCTATAGCGATATTCCCGCTCCTGCCCCGGACGCGCGAACCAATTCGCCCGCTCCCAACCCGCCACTTCGCCAAACACCGCGCCCCGCGCCTTCAGATGCTCATGCAGCGGCGTCCGCCGCACGCCCCGGCTCGTCACCACCTGCCGATAGGGGAAGTGATCGGCGTAAAGCAGGCCCAGCGTCTCGCTCACCCGCTCCTTCAGATAGGCGCGGTTGCGCTGGAAGGGCTGCGCCCGGCGGATATCCACCTCCCACAGGTCAAAGGGCGGCTCCCCTTCCGTGATCCAGGAGGCCAGCGCCATCCCCGCACCGCCAGACCCCGCGATGCCCACCGAGTTGTACCCGGCCGCGATCCAATAGCCCCGCAGCTCCGGCGCCTCGCCCAGATAATAGCGGTCATCCGGGGTAAAGCTCTCCGGCCCGTTGAAGAAGGTGTGAATCCCCGCTGTCTGGAACAGCGGCATGCGGTTCATCGCATGCTCAAGGATCGGCGTGAAATGCTCCCAATCCTCGGGCAGCGTGTCGAACATGAAATCCTCGCGGATGCCCCCCATGCCCCAGGGCTTGGCCTTGGGCTCAAAGGCCCCGATCATCATCTTGCCCGCGTCCGACTTGTAATAGGCGCATTCATCCGGCACGCGCAGCACGGGCAGATGGCCCAACCCCTCCACCGGTTCGGTGATCAGGTAGAAATGCTCGCAGGCATGCAGCGGCAGCGTCACCCCGGATTGCGCCGCAAGGTCCCGCCCCCACATGCCGCCGCAATTCACCACCACATCGGCCGCGATGAAGCCCGGCTCGCCCTCCGCGCTCACATAGTCCACCCCCGTCACGCGGCCACCCGCCTGCCGCACCCCCGTCACCTTCGTATGTTCAAAGATCGCCGCCCCGCGCATCCGCGCGCCCTTGGCCAGCGCCATGGCGATATTGGCCGGATCGCACTGCCCGTCCAGCGGCAGATGCACCGCCCCCACCACGTCCGACACGTTGAGATGCGGGTACATCTCCTTCACCTGCATGGGCGAGATTTCCGCCACATCCACCCCAAAGATGCGCGCCACGGTGGCCTGCCGCAGCAATTCCTCCCGCCGATGCTCCGTCAGGGCAACCGATATGCTGCCCACCTGCCGCATCCCCGTCGCGACCCCGGTCTCCGCCTCCAGTTTCACGTACAGGTCCGCCGAATACTTCGCCAGCCGCGTCATATTCGCCGATCCGCGCAACTGCCCGATCAGGCCCGCCGCATGCCATGTCGTCCCGGATGTCAGCTGCTTGCGCTCCAAGAGCACCACATCCATCCACCCGGCCTTGGCCAGATGATAGGCCACCGAACAGCCCGACACGCCCCCGCCGATGACCACCGCCCGCGCCCGCTCCGGAATTCCCATCGCCCTGCCCTTCATCTGTTCTCAAATATCCTGCGGGGGGTCCGGGGGGCGCAAAGCCCCCCGGTCCTGCCCGATGTCACGCGCGCAACCGCTCGTTCTTCGCATCCCACAGCGGCGCATCCTCGCAGACCACCGCCGCGCAGCGTTCCCCGAAGATCTCCACCTCGACCGCCGTCCCCGGCACCGCCAGCTCCGCCCGCAGCATCCCCAGCGCCACGACCTTGCCGATCCGATGCCCGAAATAGCCGGATGTCGTCTCGCCCACGACCTGACCATCGTGCCAGATCGTGCTCATATAGGGCGGGTCACACTCCCCCGCCGCCACGGTCAGCGTCACGAACCGCTTGGAAACGCCCCGCTGCCGCTCGGCCTCCAGCGCGGCCTTGCCCCGGAAGGCGGGCTTGCCCCAATCCACGAACCGCTCCAGCCCGCCCTGCAGCACGGTGTAATCGGTCGAAAGGTCCCCCTTCCACGCCCGATACCCCTTCTCCACCCGCAAGCTGTTCAGCGCGAACATCCCGAAAGGCCGCAGGCCCAACGGCCGCCCCGCCGCCATCACCGCATCAAAGACCGCAGGCGTATCGGCCACCCGGCTATGGAGTTCCCAACCCAATTCGCCTGCAAAACTCACCCGCATCAGGAAAACCGACCGCCCCGCGATCCGCCCCTCCTGCCAAGTGAGCCAGCCCTTGGCCAGATCGGCCTCCGCCCCCGCCGCCACCAGCACCTCGCGCGCCTTTGGCCCCGTCAGGATCTGGGTCGACCAGCCTTCGGTTTCATCCACCAGCGACAGACCCTCGGGCAGCGTCGACAGCAGCCATTCCTTGTCATGCATCTGCGCCGTCGCGGCGGTGATCAGCAGAAGATCCTCCTCGCCCAGCCGCGCAACCGACATCTCGGTGACGATCCGCCCCTTTTCATCCGCGAAATAGGCCAGACCCAGCCGCCCGACCGACGGAACCTTGCCCGTGATCTGCGCCGACAGCCACGCCACCGCGCCCGGCCCGCTCACGCGGAAGCGGCTGAACCCCGGCAGGTCCAGAATTCCGCAGGCATCCCGCACCGCAAGGCATTCTTCCCGCACCGCACCGAACCACGGGCCTTCCCGATCCCATGTCCGCTGCGCGTCCTCGGACGTATCATCGCCCTCACGCGCATACCACAGCGCCCGCTCCCAGCCATTATAGGGCCCGAACTGCGCGCCCATCGCCGCCGTGCGATCATGCACCGCCGACAGCTTCTTCCCCCGGCCCACGGGCCAGACGTGATGCGGGAAATGGATGGCATATTCATGCCCGTAAACCTCCATCCCCTTCTGCACGCAATAGTCCGGGTCCTCGAACCCGGTAAAGCGGCGCGGATCGCAGGACCACATGTCCCATTCCGTCGCCCCTTCCGTCACCCATTCCGCCAGAACCTTGCCCGCACCGCCCGCCTGACAGATGCCAAAGGTGAAGACGCAGGCCTCAAAGGCATTCGGCACCCCGGGCATCGGCCCGATCAGCGGGTTGCCGTCCGGGGTATAGGGGATCGGCCCGTTGATCACCTTGGTCAGGTTCGCCTGCGCCAGCAGCGGCACCCGCGCCATGGCATCGTTGATGTGCCATTCCAGCCGCTCCAGATCATCCGGGAACAGCTGGAAGGAGAAATCCTCCGGCATCGGATCATCGGCCTTGTCCCAATGCGCCCGGCAATTGCCCTCATAGGGCCCAAGGTTAAAGCCGTATTTCTCCTGCCGCAGGTAATAGCTCGAATCCACATCGCGCAGCAGCGGCAGCTTGTGCCCCACACCTTTCGACCAGCTTTCCAGTTCCGGGATCGTGTCGAACAGCATGTATTGATGGCTCATCACCATCATCGGCAGATCGCGGCCGAACATCTTGGCCACCTCGCGGGCATAGTAGCCCGCCGCATTCACCACGATCTCGCAGCGGATTTCGCCCTTCGGCGTCTCCACCACCCATTCGTCGCCCTCGCGCCGCACGCCCGTCGCCGGGCAGAACCGCTCGATCCGCGCCCCCATCTGGCGCGCGCCTTTGGCAAGCGCCTGCGTCAACTGCGCCGGGTCGATATCGCCGTCATTGGGGTCATACAAAGCCCCCGTCAGATCATGCGTCTCCACAAAGGGATAGCGCGACCGGATCTCGTCGGGCGACAGGATATCAAGGTCCATCCCCTGATACCGCCCCATCCCCACCACCCGCTTGAACTCCTGCAACCGCTCCTTGGAATGGCCAAGCCGCACCGACCCGGTCACATGGTAGTTCATCGGATAATCCACGGCCTCGCCCAGACCACGATACAGCTGCGCCGAATAGCGCTGCATGTTCATGATCGACCAGCTGGAGGAAAAGGTCGGCACGTTCCCCGCCGCATGCCACGTGGACCCGGCGGTCAGCTCGTTCTTCTCCAGAAGGACGCAATCCGTCCACCCCGCCTTGGCAAGGTGATAGAGCGACGACGCCCCCACCGCGCCCCCGCCAATGATCACCACCCGCGCGCTCGTGGGAAAATCCGCCATCACATCCTCCGCCATCTCGGCCCATTCCGCGCGGCAGGATGACAGCGCAGCGCCCCCCTTTCAATTCGCCCCGACCCGGCCTATTGATCGGAAAACCCGATTAGGCCACCCCCGGAACCCAGATGCAGATCGACCTTCTGGAAACCTTCCTCGACCTCTGCGACACGCGCAGCTTCAACCGCAGCGCGGAACGCCTCGGCATCACGCAATCCACCGTCTCGGCCCGCATCGCCGCGCTGGAACAGTCGCTTGGCGCGAAGCTGTTCACCCGCTCCCGCGCGGGCACGGACCTGACGACCGAAGGCTCCCGCTTCGAACCCCATGCCCGCGCGCTCCGCCACGAATGGCACGAGGCGCGGCGCCGCATCCAAGTCCCCGACCGTGCCGCGCACCTGATCCGCCTCGGCATCCAGAACGACCTCGCCGCCCAGCATATCGGCGAATGGATCGCCGACTTCCGCCGCGCGCTTCCCGACACCGCCTTCTACATCGAACCCGACTATTCCAACCAAATGTGCGCCGATGTCCTGACCGGCATCCTCGACTTCGCGGTGATGTATTCCCCCAAACCCCACCCCGATCTGCATTTCTCGGAACTCGGCGAAGTCACCTACCGCATGGTCAGCACCGATACCGACCGTCGGGCCGAGGTGAACCCCCAGACCTTCATCTTCGCCCATTTCTCTCCGATGTTCGAAGCCATGCACCGCGACCTGACGCCCGAATTCGCCTCCGCCCCCGTCTCGGTGGGCCAAAGCGCGACGGTCGCCTCCCTCCTGACTGCCATGGGCGGAGCGGGCTATGTGCTGGAACGCACCGCCACCCAGATGCTCGCCTCCGGCCGCTTCCGCGAAGTGGCCGATGCCCCCGTCCTGCGCCAGCCGGTCTATGCCGCGACCCACCTGCGCCACCGCATCACGCCCTTGCACCGCAAACTCCACCGCATCGTCCAGCGCCGCCTGACGGGCCGCTGAGGTAGGATGGGCAATCCTGCCCATCCGACGCCCCGAAAAATGACCGCACCGTCGGGCCATAAGACCCGCCTATGCCCGTTGCGCGAAACGCCCCGAAACCGCGCGCTGCGTGCCCACAGTTTGCTGCACAGACTGCGGCACAAAACAGGGCACAGCCGTTGACGAAGGCTCAGACCATGGTCCGCAGCCGATATCCCGGCCCATGCAGCAGCCTCACAAAGGTGATCGGGGCCTCCGCCGTCCAGGTCGCCCGCTCCGTCACAAAGACCGGATCGCCCGCCCGTATCCCCAGCGCCGCCGCCTCTTCAGGCGTCGCCAGTTCGGCAGAAAACTCAATATCTCCCGTGGCATAGGCCACATTCTGCACCAGCCATTCATTGGCGCTGATGGCGATGAACTCCGGCACCACGCCCCCCGGCAAGACCGCGATGTTCAACCACCGCACCTCATGCGCAAAGGGCCGCCCCCCCGCCAGATGCAGCGTCTCAAGGAAACACATCCGCGCGCCCTTGGCCACGCCCAGCCGCAGCGCCACCGCCAGCGGCACCGCCTCCATCCGGCTGTCCAGCACACGGTGACCATAAACCTCGCCCCGCGCCTCAACCTCCTGTCGAATAATGGAAATTTCCAGCGTCGCCTTGCGCACAGGCAACAGCGCGACCCGCGTCCCGGCCTTCCTGCGCCGCTCCAGAAGCCCCGCCTCGGCCAGATCGCGCAGCGCCCGGTTCACCGTTGCCCGCGCCACCCCGAACTCCACCGCCAGCGCCTCCTCGCCCGGGATCACCTCTCCCGGCGGCCACACCCGCCCCCGGATGCGGCGCAGCACCTCGTCCCGCACGCCCTCCCAGCCCATCACGCCCGCTCCCGCAAGCCCGCCATCACCGCGCGAAACCGCCGCTCGACCCGCTCCCGCGCCACATGCCGCCCGCCCGTCACCACATGCCGCCCGGCTGACCACACCTCCGACACCAGCGCATCATGTCCTGCGAAAACAAAGGCATCGAGGATCTCATCCCCCTCCCGCCCCGCCAGATGGACCGACCCCATCTCCAGCGCCACAAGGTCCGCCACCGCCCCT
>VYLE01000407.1_pt1 | contig 31811 bp, 26 predicted proteins | sample 5114391 | NCBI WGS metagenome assembly VYLE01 (sample SAMN12291771, study PRJNA351875) | freshwater metagenome | isolation source: freshwater lake | place: USA: Michigan, Kent Lake | collected 2013-08-15
GCGCACGCCCGCGCCCGGCCACCGGGTCGGTCCGCCGATTGCGCGATGCTCCGGCCGGTCTGCTGCATGGATCGCTTTCGGAGGCGCACGATCCCCCCAAGTGTACGGGAACGGGGACGGCCTCTCCCCGATTCGCTCTGGCACGGTCTATCATCTCGATTCGGGCCGGCCATCTCGGCCCCCAGAGGCCGATCGGCAGGCGGATGCCGTCGCTCGGCCAGACTCCTGACTTCCCGCCAGACCCATGCACCTCAAGCGCTCCGACGACCACCATCACGGCCCGCCGATCGTTCCGATCACCTTCCACCTCGAGGATCCGGAGGGGCTGACCGGCACGGATCGCAAGGAATGGACCGTCATGGGCGGCGAGGGCGAGTCGCTCCTTGAGGTCGCCATGGACAACGGCATCAACATCGAGCACGCCTGCGGCGGCGTCTGCGCGTGCTCGACCTGCCATGTCTATGTCGAGCAGGGGATGGATCAGGTGAGCGAAGCGACCGAGGCCGAGGAGGATCGCGTCGAGGAGGCCCCGGCGATCCGTCGCACAAGCCGACTCTCCTGTCAGTGCGAGATCAAGGGAAAGGGTCCGATCGTGGTGCGCGTTCCGTCGTGGAATCGGAACGCGGTGAAGGAAATTCCGCACTGACGCTCCGCCGCGATTGCGGCCGGTGAGAACATGCCCCAGTCCTTCCATTGGCTCGATGTGCAGCGCATCGGTGAGGAACTCGAGGAGCGCCACGGCGACATCGACCCGTTGACGATTTCCTTTCCGAAACTCAAGGCTCTCGTCGTCGCCCTCCCGGGTTTCTCCGAGCAGGAGGGACATCCCTGCAACGAGCGCATTCTCGAGGCGATTCAGCAGGCGTGGATCGACGAGCGAAGCTGACGCGGCCTGCATAGCATGCGGCCCCTATGGTCGAACGCTATTACGCCGCGGCCTGCCAGACGAGCTTTCCCTGTCCGCGCACGCGCGACGAGGTCCACGAGCGCGTGACGCGCATGATCGCGATGGTCGAGCAGACCATCGCCGGGTATGAGCCCTTCTTCGATGTGCGGCTCTTCGCCTTTCCCGAGTTCGCCCACGCCGCGCCGGTCTACATGACCGTCGAGGAACTCGACCGACACCTTGCGATCGAGTGTCCCAACGAGCATCTGGATCGGTATGTCGCGCTCGCCCGCAAGCATGGCATTTACATACAGACCGGGACCTTTCTCGAGCGTCGGCGGGACATGCCGGGGCGCGTCTTCAACACGACCGCGCTGGTCGGGCCGTCGGGCATCCTGAGCCTCTATCGCAAGGTGAATCCGTGGATCCCGTGGGAGGTCCACTCCTCGCCGCATGACATCGCCGATTTCCCCGATCCGCTCTTTCCCGTCGTCGAGACGGAGATCGGACGGATCGGCACGGCGATCTGCTACGACTGGCTCTTCCCCGAGGTGACCCGCGAACTCGCCTTCAACGGGTGCGAGATCGCCGTGCGGGTCTCGGCCTACATGGACCCGTGGGGAGCGACGCCGCCGATGGACTGGTGGACGCTCTTCAACAGGGCTCGCGCGGCCGAGAACACGATGTTCGTCGTCGCCGCGAATCAGGGCGCGACGCTTGACGGCTATCCGCCCTTCAGTTGGCCCGGCGGCAGCATGGTCGTCGACTTCGACGGTCGCGTGCTCGCCCAGGCCGACGCCGGGCCGGGCGAAAAGGTCGTGGTGGCGCCGATCGACCTTGCCGCGCTGCGCGCCGAGCGGTCGCGGCGCGTCGGTCACGACATGCGTTCGCACCTGCGCACCGAGGCATATCGATATATGAACGCCCCACGATTTCCGCGCGGCGGCGACGCCCCGATCTCGATCGAATCGCTCCGCGCCCGCATTGACCGGGCGCGACGCAACGAGGAGTCACGATGAATCGCCCACGCGACGCGAAGGTGACGGCGGCCGTCGGCCGACATGTGATGCTTGCAACCGTCGCCGGCGCTCTCCTCGTCGGCTGCGGCGATGGCGAGCAGGCGAAGGTTCCGCCGAAGCCGAGCCAGACTGGCGCGACGGATGGCCAGCCCTCCGAAAGCGTGATCTCCGCCGATGGAGAGACGCCGACCGGCCCGGGCTCCGCTCCGCGGCTCCATGAGCGCACGCTGAGCGAAGGCCAGATCGCCGCCTTCAATCGCGGCGTCGGGCTGATGGGGGCATTTCGATTCGAGGACGCCGAGGTGGCCTTCGCGGACCTCGCCGCGGAGCTCGGTCCCGCGCACCCATTTGGACGGCTCGCCACGCGCAACCTCGCCATCGCCCGGCTGAACCAGTCGGGCGAAGGGGCCCAGGAGCGGGCGCTCGCCCTCCTCGAGCCGCTCGTCGCCTCCGATCCGACCGACATCAACAGTCACTACTGCATCGGGCTCATTCAGCTTTTCCTTGGCGCGCCGGAGATCGCCACGGTGCATTTCGGCGTCGCCGCCGAGGCCGACAGAAGCGATCCGTACGCTGCGTTCTATCTCGGTCAGTGTCGCGAATTTGAAGGAAATGCCGACGAGGCCCGCGTCTGGTATCGCCGGGCGATCGAGCTCGATCCCTATCTCCGCTCGCCGCTCCTCGGCCTTCAGCGCATCGAGTCGCGGGCGGGCAACGCCGAGGAGGCGGCCCGACTCCTCGAGACCTTCCAGTCGATGGCCGACAATCCGCGGGCCCGGCTTGCGGAGTTCAAGTATTCGCGCATGGGACGAAAGGGCGAGGCGATGGTCCCGGCCTTCGTTCGGCCCGCCGCGCCGGCGCTGCCCGAGGGAGAGCCGCCGCTCGTCGCCCGGATCGCCGAGGTTGCGGGCAGCGTGCCGTGGCGATCGGCCGTCGACGGTGACGCGCCGAGCGTGACCGCCGCCGACATCGACGGCGACGGGCGCATCGATCTCTTCGGCGCCCAGGTCCTCGAGGGCGGGGGAAGCGCGGTGCTCCTCGGCGGTGAGGATGGTGCATGGCGTTGGGCGCCCGATCATCCGCTTGCCGCGAAGGGCGGCGTGCGCGCTGCGTTGTGGGGCGATGTCGACAACGACGGCGATCTCGATGTGGTCCTGCTTCGTGCCGACGGAGCGGAACTCTTCGCAGCGAGTCGCGATGCCTCGGGCACGCTGTCGCACCGTTCCGTCATGGCGCTGCCGCTCCCCGAGGGCTTCGCGCCGGTCGACGGGACGATCGCCGACCTCGACCATGACGGCGATCTTGACATCTACATCGTGAACGCCGCAGGACCGAGCGAGCTGCTTGCGAATGAGCGCGTCGACGGCGATGGCCTCGTGCGATTCAAGGGCATCGGGGCGAGTTCCGGAGCCTCCGGCAGCGGGCAGCCGGCGCGGGCGGTCCTCGTCAACGACATCGATGGCGATCGCGACGCCGACATCCTGCTCCTGCGCGACAAGCCGCCGCACGAACTCCTCATGAACGAGCGGCTGTGGCGCTGGAGCGCAGCCGCCGTCACGGACGCGGCGAAGAGCGGACTGAAGAATGCGGATCTCGACGAACCGCTCGTCGGAGCGATCGCCGGCGACTGGAACGCCGACGGCGTGCCGACACTCCTCGCCGCTGGACCGAGCGGGGTGTTGCATGTCTCGTCGCTCGCGCGGGGAAGCTGGACCCGCTCACGCAACGAGGGGGCCCAGATCGGCACGCCGGAGGACCGCTCCTTTGCCGTCGCCGACATGACCGGGCGCGGCGTTCCGAACCTGGTGTGGCGTGAGGCTCAGGAGTTCGTGATCGCCTCGCTCGACGGCTCGCCGCTGGCGCGGGTGCCATTTCCGCCGGGGGCGGGGACGGCGCTCGCGTGGACGCCGTTGGTGCGCGGCACCGACGGACCGTCGGTCGCGATCCTCACGACGCGCGGCATTCTCGAACTCGCGCCTGCGCAGCGGCGCGGCGCATTCGCGACGGTGCGCTTCGCCGGCCGCACCGATCCTTCGCTCTCGATGCGTTCGAACGCATCGGGCATCGGTACGGTCTTCGCGGCCCGTATCGGCGATCACTGGGTCGGTGGAGACACCTTCCGAACGAGCACCGGTCGGGGACAGTCGGCGCAGCCCGTGGCGATCGGTCTCGGCAACGCGACGCAGATCGACTTCCTCGCGATGGAGTGGTCCGATGGCGTCTTCCAGACCGAACTTGAGCTCCTTGCGCGCAGCGAGACGCTCGTGACCGAGACGCAACGGCAGATCAGCTCATGCCCGGTCATCTTCGCGTGGACCGGTGGACATCACAGCTTCGTGACCGACTGTCTCGGCGTCGGCGGCATCGGGTTCATGACCGCGCCGGGCGAGTATGCCCCATCGCGTCCGTGGGAGAAGGTGCTCTTTCCGGCGGACCTCCGTCCGGTCGAGCGCGACGGCGCCATCGAGATCCTGCTCGGCGAACCGATGGAAGAGGCTTGTTATCTCGATGCGGCACGACTGGTCGCCTACGAGCTGCCCGCGGGCTGGTCGATGACGATCGACGAGCGCATGGGCATCGGTGGTCCCGAACCGACCGGCGAACCGCGTTTCTATCGAAATGAACTCCTCCCGTCGCGGGCCGTCGACGGCGACGGGCGCGACCAGACGGAGCGCATTCGAACCGTCGATCACCGCGCCGCGGAACTGCACGCGATCGACACGCGACACCTCGGCTATTTGCTCGGGGCGCACACCCTCACGCTCGAGTTCGACGGGGCGATCGATGCGCTTCCCGGCGTGCCGACGCTGGTGGCCCACGGTTGGGTCGAGTATCCCTACTCTCAGACCAACTTCGCTGCGTGGCAGGCGGGGATCAAGGCCGTGGCGCCGAATCTCGAGGCCCGCGGCGCGGATGGCGTCTGGCGTGAGGTCTATCCCTCGTGGGGGTACCCGGCGGGGATGACCCGCGAGATGTCGCTTCCGCTCGTCGGCCTTCCGAGCGGCACGACGGCGCTGCGGATGACGACGAATCTCGAGATCTACTGGGACGCGATCCGCGTGGTCGGTGCCGAGCAGGGCGAGGGGATCCGCCGGTTTGAGCTGCCGCTGATCGAGGCATCGGTGCGCGACGGCGGCTTCGCCCAGCGCATCGAGCGTCCGCAGAAGCGGCCCGACTACGACGCGACGCGTCGCGCCCCGCTTTGGGACACGCGCCACCAACCGGGCTTCTACACGGACTTCGGTCCCTGCACGGAGCTGCTCCAGGCGACGGACGACGCCTTGGCGATCTTCGGCCCGGGCGAGGAGGTCGTGCTTCGCTTCGATGCGACGGCGCTCCGCGACGCAGGATTAAGCGGCGATGAGCAAACGCTTATTCAGCGGCTCGTGCTCGAAGTCGACGGCTGGTGCAAGGACTTCGACCTCTTCACGCGCGACGGCGAAACGCTAGGGCCATTGCCTACGCGCAGCGGTGAGCCACTCGATCGCGAGTCCGCCGCGCATCGGCTGCACGAGCGTTTCAACACGCGCTATCGCGACGGTCGGTAGGCGTTCTCGACGCACGCGCGATGGCGATCGCACGCCTCGACCGTATGATCGGGGCATGGAAGCGCCGTCGTCGTCAACGCCACCGAACCCGTCAGCCCCGGCACGCCCGAAGTTCGTTCCGGTCGTCGGGCCAAGACTGAAGATCGTGCTGATGATCGTCTTCGCGCTCTTCGCGCTCCTCGGCGTGAACAGCGCGTATCTCTCGGCGATCACCTTTCTCGAGTGGCGCACCGGCGTCGAGTATCAGAATTACTTTTACCTGCTGATGTTCGCGGCCCACATCGCCCTGGGTCTCCTCATCACGGTGCCGGTCATCGCCTTCGGCGTGTTCCATGCTCGGAACGCCCACAACCGTCCGAATCGCTGGGCGAAGCGCGTCGGCTGGGCGCTCTTCGCCACCGCGATCGTGCTGCTGGTGACGGGATTTGCACTCACCCGCCTCGATGTCATTGGGATCTCGATCGACCTGAAGGATCCCGCGAAGCGATCGATCGTCTATTGGGCCCATGTGATTACGCCGATCATCGCGATCTGGCTCTTCGTGCTCCATCGGATGGCGGGCCGGCGCATCAAGTGGCGCGTCGGCATCGGCTGGGGGCTCGTAGGCGCAGCGGCTGCCGTCGGCATGGCCGCATTCCACTCGCTCGACCCGCGCGACCCGAATGTCCCCGGGCCGCGGAGCGAAGCGTATTTCGAGCCCTCGCTCGCCCGCACGGCGACGGGGAACTTCATTCCGCCCGATCGGCTGATGATGAACGAGTACTGCCTCGAGTGCCACGCCGATGTCTACGACACCTGGCAGCACTCGATGCACGCGTTCTCGAGCTTCAACAATCCCTTCTACGCCTTCTCGGTGCGCGAGACGCGGAAGGTGGGACACGCCCGCGACGGCGATGTGCACGACGCCCGCTTCTGCGCCGGCTGTCACGATCCCGTGCCCTTCTTCTCCGGGGCGTTCGACGATCCGAAGTGGGACGATCCCGAGTACGCCGTCCACGAGGATCCGCTCGGCAAGGCGAGCATCACCTGCACGGCCTGCCACTCGATCGTCCATGTCGGTGGCACGCGCGGCAACGCCGAGTACACGATCGAGGAGTCGCCGCACTATCCCTTCGTCGATAGCGAGTCGCCCTTCCTGCGCTGGGTGAACCGGCAGCTCATCAAGGCCAAGCCCGCCTTCCACAAGCGCACCTTCCTCAAGCCCGAGGTGCACCGCAGCGACGAGTTCTGCTCGACCTGCCACAAGGTGCATCTCCCGGTCGAGGTGAACGACTACAAGTGGCTCCGCGGCCAGAATCACTACGATTCCTTCCGCCTCTCCGGCGTGTCGGGCCACGGCGTCATGAGCTGGTACTACCCGCCCAAGGCCGAGTCGAACTGCAACGGCTGCCACATGCAGCCGATCGAGAGCGATGACTTCGGGGCGAAGATGCGCGACGGTCGGCTCGCCGTGCTCGACCATCGTTTCCCGAGCGCGAACACCGCGGTGCTTCATGCCCTCGGCCTTCCCGAGTCGGAGTCGATGATCAAGGCCGTTGAGGCCTTCAACGCCGGGGTCATGCGCGTCGACATCATGGCAGTGCGTGAGGGAGGCGAAGTCGACGGAACGCTGCACGCTCCGCTGCGCCCGACGGTGCCGACGCTTCGCGCGGGCGAGACATACCTCTTCGAGGTCGTCACCCGCACGGTGCGCATGGGGCATGAGTTCACCCAGGGCACCGCCGACAGCAACGAGGTCTGGCTCGATGTCACCGTGCGTGCGGACGGCCGGGTCATCGGGCGAAGCGGCGGATTCGGCGAGCACAACGCCGTCGATCCCTGGTCGAAGTTCTTCAATATCTTCATGCTCGATCGCGAGGGGAATCGCATCGACCGGCGCAACCCGCAGGACATCTTCGTCCCGCTCTACAACAATCAGATTCCGCCCGGCGCAGCGGACATCACCCAATATCTCCTCACGATTCCCGAGGACACGCGCGGACCGCTCGAGTTCTCGGTGGCCCTGCGCTATCGCAAGTTCGACACGATCTTCGTGCAATATGTCTTTGGCGCGGAGTACACGAACGATCTTCCCGTCGTGACCCTCGCCACCGATCTCGTGCGCTTCCCGGTGCTCGCGTCGACCGGCGAACCGACGGCGACAGCAGCCGACACTGGTGCCCCGCCGCCGCCGGAACTCTGGCAGCGTTGGCATGACTACGGCATCGCACTCTTCCGGACCGCTGATCGCGGCGCTGGGCGCGGCTTGCTCGTGCAGGCGGAAGCGGCGTTCAACGAAGTCACCCGGCTCGGCCGACCGGAAGGACCGCTCGGGCTTGCCCGCGTTTTCCTCCGCGAAGGGCGCATCGATGAGGCGGTCACAGCGCTCGGACAGGCTGCCCGAAATGATCCGCCGGCCTTCCCGTGGAGCGTGGCGTGGTTCAGCGGACTCGTCGCCAAGCAACAGGGCAATCTCGAGGAGGCCGCCGACTTCTTCCGACAGGTCGTCGATTCGGCCTGGCCGCTCGCTCGCGAGCGCGGCTTCGACTTCTCGCGCGACGATCGGGTGCGCGTCGAGCTGGCCGAGACGCTCATGGAGATCGCACGGACCAGCCGCGGCGACGACGCGAAGCAGCGGGGCGAAGCGCTCCTGACCGAAGCCCGCGACCACCTGCGCGCAGCGGTGGCCGAGGACAGCGAGCTGGCCTCAGCGCACTACCTGCTCGCTCAGGTCTACGACGAGCTCGGTGATCCGGTCCTCGCTGCGGAGCATCGGGCCAAGCACGCGGTCTATCGCCCCGATGACAACGCCCGCGATTCGGCGGTGAATGCGGCACGCATTCGCTATCCCGCGGCGAACCGCGCCGCCGAGGCGGTCGTCCTGTACGACCTCCAGCGGCCCGGCGCCTTCGGGTTGGACCTGACGGGATCGTCGGTCGCTTCCGAGAAGAGGCCTGCGAGCGACGCTCCGGCGGCACCTCGCGAGGGGACCGGGCAGGTATCGTTCGCGGGCAGCGAGGAGCGATCCTCCAAGGGATTGCCCCAACCGCCGACGGGTTCCGCACCGGCCCATTCACCATGACGCGCGACATCAACGCACCACGGTCCGCTTCGGGCGCCTCGTCTCCCGACGATCGCCTGCCGGAAACCAACGCCACAGCGCTCGAAGCCGAGGCCGCCGATCGGCGCATCGGGCGGGCGATCGGCTTCTCGCTGGCGTTCCTGCTCGGGATCGGCGGCATCGTCGGCGGCGTCCTCTGGTGGACGCGGCCGATGCCTGAGACGCCGCCCCAGGCAAAGCCGGTGGTGGGTCCCTCGGCCGCGAAGCAAGTGCCGGACGGAGCGATCATCCAGATCATGTTCAGCGAGGTCGGCGCCCAGAACGGCATCACCTTTGATCGCGTGAGCGGTGCGAAGGGGGAGAAGCTTCTTCCCGAGACGATGGGTGGTGGCGTCGCCGTTGCCGACTTCGACGGCGATGGTTCGCAGGACATTCTGTTCATCAACGGTACGCACTGGCCATGGTCGAAGTCGGAGGCTGCGATCCAGCCCTCCTCCCGCCTCTATGTCAATCGCAATCAGGGGCAGTTCACCGAGGCGACGAACCGTAGCGGGATCGATGTGCCGCTCCAGGCGATGGGGGTCGCGGTTGCAGACTATGACGCGGATGGCAAGCCCGATGTGCTCATCACCGTGGTGGGGCAGGATCGGCTCTTCCGCAATGTGACCGAGCTCGCGGGCGTGCCGCGCTTCGAGGATGTGACCGAGCGAGCGATCCCGAAGGAGGAGCTCTGGGGGACATCGGCGGGCTTCGTCGACTATGACCGCGACGGCGATCTCGACATCTTCATTTGTAATTATGTCGAATGGTCGCCGGAGATCGATCGGCAAGTGAATTTCACCCTCACCGGCAGCGGTCGGGCGTATGGGCCGCCGCACGGCTTCGCGGGCACCGATAGCTTCCTCTGGCGCAACGAGGGCGACGGCACCTTCCGCGATGTCTCCGCCGACGCCGGCATTCAGGTGCGCAATCCGGCGACTGGAAAGCCCGTCGGCAAGGCGCTGGGTGTGACCTTCGTCGATGTCAATCGGGATGGCTGGCTCGAGATCCTCGTCGCCAACGACGGCGTTGCGAACTTCCTGTTCCACAATCGCGGCGACGGCACCTTCGAGGAGATCGGTCATCGTTCCGGCTTTGCCTTCGACCGCGCCGGCGCTGCCCGCGGCGCGATGGGCATCGACGCGGCGTGGTACCGCGAGGATGGGCGCCTCGGCGTTGCGATCGGCAACTTCGCGAACGAGATGTCGGCCCTCTTTGTCTCGGCCCGCGGCGCTGATCAGACTGCGCTGCGATTCGTTGATGATGCGATTCCCGAGGGCATCGGTCCCGCGACGCGCCGGGCGCTGACCTTCGGCGTCCTCTTCGTCGATGTCGATCTCGACGGCTGGGATGACCTGTTGCAGGCGAACGGCCACATCGAAGAGGAGATCCACCGGACCTACGCGAGTCAGCGGTACCGGCAGCCAGGCCAGCTCTTCCGGAACATCACCGGGCTTGCTCCCGACGGACAGGCGTTCTGCGAGATTCCCGATCGCAAGGCGGGGGATCTGACGAACGAGGCCGTCGGACGGGGGCTCGCCTATGGCGATTTCGACGGCGACGGCGATCCGGACCTGGTGCTCGTCCAGCCGCAGGGGCCCGCCTACCTCCTTCGCAACGACCAGCAGTCGCGCAATCGCTGGGTGCGCTTCCAGCTCGTCGGCTCGGGCAAGAACCGCGACGCGATCGGGGCGGAGATCGACCTCGTCGCCGGCGGGCACCCGCAGCGGAAGCAGGTCATGCCGGCGCGAAGCTACCTCTCCTCTTGCGAGCGCGAGGTGACCTTCGGTCTCGGTGCGGCAAGCAGCGTCGAGGCGGTGCGGATCCGGTGGCCAGACGGCAGCCAGCAGATGATCGATGGTGCGACGCTTCGTCTCGACCGGCTGAACCGGATCGAGCAACCGGCGTCAGAGTGACCCGAACGCGCCCGCACGCGCACCGCGCCTGCTCCGCGCGCAACCCGCGCCCACTTCCATTGGGGCATTCGCCGAGTCATGCGGACGACCTCGCTGCGATCGCAGGATGACGGACGATTTTCCGTCCCGTTTTCCTCACACGCAACGACTTCGCGCCAATAGGGGATGTGTACTCCATGGACGGGCGGGGGGCCGAAAGTCTCTCCGCCCGTCCAATGTTTTTGCTGAGGTGGATGCGCCCCCGCCCCACTCAGGTGAGAGGGGCGGTAGTTGGGGCGCGGCGGCTCTCTGTCCCCACGGGCGAAGCTCGACGCCAGGCGGTGATCCCTACCGCGACGCGCCGACCGGTCACTATCACCTCCAGTGGCGAGAGGCCGAGCGGCGTGGACATCACTTCTTTCGGCAGGATCATCCGCTGGCTGCGAGGTGCCCTGAGCAGGCCATCGGCCGCAGGCTTGAAACCGCGTCGCTTGGGATGGACTACTCCTGCGCCGGAGGCTCGGTCAGCGATCTGAAGTCCTTCGTGGGCCGAACCTGCTGGCTCGAGGCGGTCAAGCTCACCGTCGAGTCCCGTGACCTGACCGAGTTCATCGTTCTCTCGGGGCGGGGCGATCCCGACCGGGACGGCGCGAAGCCGATGACGCTCGGTGACGAGTTCTGTCGGACGCTCCTCGCCCTCCCGGCTCGGATCCTCGGCCCCTGCGGGGGCACTGCGGCACTCGACGATGTCCGCGACGCTCAGATCGCCATTGGTCTGCGCCAGTCCGATGAGCGGGCGGATCAACTGCTCGACGAGGAGACGATCAAGCTCGACCGCTGGTCCGACGACCTGAAGCTTGGGCTGGAGCGCGATCTCAAGGGCCTTGACCGGGAGATCGCGGAGGCCCGACGGGCAAGCTCGGCCGCTGTCTCCCTTGAGGATGAGTTGGCGGCTCAGCGCCAGGTCAGGAACCTTGAAGCGTCTCGCTCTCGCAAGCGTCGCGAGTTGTTTGACGCTCAGGACTCGATCGACTGTCAGCGTGACGAACTCATCCGGAACATTGAGGCCGGGCTGAAGCGATCTCATGATGCGCAGCCCCTCTTTGCGATCCGCTGGCGACTCCTGTGATGTCGTGCGAGGACGAACGCTCGTGCCATCGTGAATCGTGTGGCGCGGTCCTCCGAATGTCTCTTGGCATCCGGGGCCGTATCGATCGGTCGGCGATGTTCACGCGCCAACCGAGGGACAATAGGATCGCTCGCTCGTTCGAAAGCCCTGTGTCGCGACATTCGCCAAGTCGTCCAAGACGCGCGTCGCACTGCCCACATCGTGGTCAACACCGCGATGGTCCATGCCTACTGGCGCATCGGACAGCTCATCGTGCGTGACGAGCGAACTGCGGTTTGAAGGGCGGTTCCGCCAGGCTTCGTTGGGCTGGACGTGGAGCTGCCGTCCGGAGCTCGTACGATCTCGTTCGGTGTACACGATCGCAGCCTGAAAGACCTACCGCGGCATGGCGTCGATCTGCATGTGCTTGGCCTTGGGTCACCTGACCACGCCCGCCACTGGGGCCGGCGGCGCCCAGTTCACTCCGGGGACCGGACGACGGCTCCCCGGCCCTGCGGCAGAGTCGCGCCTCGAACGGGCCCGGGAAAATCCGTCCGCTCCACTACCAATCCGTTTACCAATGCGGTAAACTCTTTGCAGCTCGGGAGGGTGGACATGGAGGTCTCCTTTGGATCGAAGCGCATGCAGAAGCTCTGTTCCAGCGAAGCAGAAATGCGAGGCAAGCTCGGGCCAGAGTGTGCCGACAAGCTCATGCGTCGGCTGGCCGAGTTGAGAGCGGCGACGACGCTTCAGGACCTCCGCGCTCTCCCCGGGCCGAGGTGTCACGAACTCACCGGCGACCTGAAGGGACTCTTGTCGGTCGATCTGAAGCATCCGCAGCGATTGCTCTTTCGGCCCGCGCCGCCGCCACCCTTGTTGCCTGCCGGCGGGCTCGACTGGGGCCAGGTGAAAGGAGTGGTCATAGAGAGGATTGAGGACACGCACTAGCAGTGCGAGGCGCACGCGAAGGCGACGAGGAGGACGACCAATGGCCAAAGCGAAAACCACATACGGGTACGATCCCGACTACGCCGTGCGACCTGGCGGAACGCTGAGCGAGACGCTCGAGTGTTTGGGGATGACCCAAGCTGAACTCGCACGAAGGGCTGAGCTGACGACGAAGCATGTCAGCCAGATCGTGACCGGAGACGCGTCGATCTCCCCTGCGGTTGCGCTACGCCTTGAGCGTGTGCTCGGCATCCCCAGTCATTTCTGGGCCGCACTTGAAGCCAACTACCAGACGCAGAAGCAGAGGCTCGACGAACGGGCCCGCCTTCGCTCCGAGATCTCCTGGCTTGACTCCTTCCCTGTGCGCGAACTGCTTTCACGCGGCATCTTGCGACAGGCAGCCGAGAAGGTGTCGCTGGTCGAGCAACTCCTCACCTTCTTCGGCGTGAGCTCGATTGATGCGTGGCGACGCGAGTGGGAAAGCCCTCATGCGGTTTTCCGAAAGTCGAACTCGTCGCCCTCCCGAGAAGGAGCCATCGCGACCTGGCTCCGGATTGGAGAGATCGAGGCCCGCGCTCGGAGCACCGCACCGTTTGATCTTGGCAATTTTCGATCGGCACTCCTCAAGGCCAGAGAGCTCACGGAGGAATCCCCGGAGACCTTCATCCCGGCGCTTCGCGATCTCGGGGCCTCGGGAGGTGTTGCTGTGGTCTTCGTTCGGGAGCTTCCCGGTGCTCCGGTGTATGGTGCGACGCGATGGCTCGCTCCTAGCAAGGCCATGGTTGCGCTGAGTCTGCGCTACAAGAGCAACGATCAGTTCTGGTTCTCATTCTTTCACGAATGCGGACACATTCTGAAGCACTCAAAGTTGGGCGGATTCATCGACACTCCCGGGCGTGACGGCGATGACGATCGTGAAACGGAGGCGAATCGGTGGGCCGCCGACTTTCTTGTTCCCCCGGCGCAGGCCTCCCGTTTGGGATCACTCAAGTCTCGGCGGGCTGTGATCGCATTTGCGAGGGAGATAGGTGTCCATCCGGGCATCGTGGTCGGGCGCATGCAGCATGAGGGGCACATTTCGCACACGATGATGAACGCACTGAAGGTCAAGCTCGAATGGGAAGCCGTCGATCGGGCTTCGGCGTGATCTGATCTGGTCGCATAGCAATGGTGTCGGGAGGCGTCGGGAACGGCTCGCAGGCGGTGGGACAGTCGCGATCTGGGATTGCCGCCTCGACGGGGGCCTTACCGGGGCCTCAACTCCTGCGGACTTTCGGAACGCATTGGGCTTGGAGCCGGCCGTGCGCGCGACGCTCGACGAGATCGGTGCGCTCTACGCATTCGACAGAGCGAGGACGGAGATCGCGTCATGAGCACTCGACAGACCCGTCTCGAACTCACCTGGATAGGCAAGGAGAACCGGCCGCGGCTGGAGCCGCGTGTGCTGGTCGAGGATCCGTCGAAGTCGTACCACGCGAAGGCGCGGTGGGGCGAGGCCGATCTCGTCGACAATCGGCTCATCTTTGCTGACTGAGCGATGCGCTCCCAAGAGACCGATGTAGTGCGTCCATGAAAGTGGAGCAGCGCGCATTGCTGCTCCTCTCCAGTATCACCGCCTCCGCCGGGGGAAAACAGATTTGCTCACTTCAGGCGACTCCGGTCCGGCTCGGACACGCTCGTCGCGACCAGCACACACGCCCACAGCCTCGCATCCCGACCCTCACACGAGATTGACGCTGGCCTTCACCACCCGCCCCACCCTCAACTCCCCGACACGCCGAGCAGCCGCGCCGCCGCGGCGGTCGCTTCCACCTCACGCACACGAAAAACCTTTTCCGCCGACGCGGGGCCTGATTCGAGCTCGACGGTCGTCATGCTGACGCCGAGCGCTGTGGCGAGCGCGCGGCGGATTGCTTCGTTCGCTCGGCCGCCTTCGGGTGGGGCGGTGACGCGGATCTTGAGGCGGTCGCCGAGGAGGCCCACGATGGCGTCGCGTTTCGCGCCGGGGACGGCTTTCACGCGGATGAGCGTGTCGGCGCCCGACTGCGTGGACCACGCGTTTTCGCTTGGGTGCGGCATCGCGGGTGTGCTTCGTATGTCGGGGCTGCTCGCGCCGGGCTCTTGAGGCCGGGACTCGCTCGCGCTGGGCTCGCGCTGCGCTGGGCTCGCTCGAGCCTGCCTCACTCAGGCTGGACTCGCTTACGCAGGGCTGGGCATCGCTCCGCCGCCGCCGATTTCTGGTTCGGGGCGCGGGGGCGGCGGGACCGCGGGCTTCGCGGGACGCGACGCCTCTGCCGCGAGCATCTCGGCGACGGTCGGTCGCTCGAGCCGCTCGCCGCGCATGAGGCGGTCGACATCGTCCCTTTGGAGCGTCTCGTGCTTGAGAAGCGCCTCGGCGATGGCGACGACCTGCTCCCAGCGCTCGCTGATCATGCCTTCGGCGTCGGCGTAGGCCTCATCGATGATGCGCCGGATCTCCTCGTCGATCACGCGCGCGGTATCGGGCGAGTAATCCTTGTCCGGCACGAAACTCTCGCGGGTGTCGCTGCCCGAATAGTTCACGAAGCCAAGGCGATCGGACATGCCCCAGTCGAGGATCATCGCCCGGGCGAAGCTCGTCGCCATGCGGATGTCCATCGCCGCACCGCTCGAGATGTCGCCGGTCTTTCGCTGCTCGGCGATGCGGCCGCCGCAGAGGACACGCATCGTCGCGAGGATGTACTTCCGCGAATAGCCGTAGCGGTCCTTTTCGGGCAGCGAGAAGGTCGCTCCCATCGCCTGGCCGCGCGGGATGATCGTCACCTTGTGCAGCGGATCGGCGTCGCTCAGGACCGCCTGGATGACCGTGTGGCCAGCCTCGTGATAGGCGGTCGCGACGCGCTCCTGTTGCTCGATCTTGCGGGACTTCTGGGCCCGACCGAAACGGATCTTGTCGCGGGCCTCCTCGAGATCAGTCATCTCGACGAAGTCCTTGCCGGCGAGGGTCGCGATGATCGCGGCCTCGTTGATCACCGCGGCGAGATCGGCGCCTGAGAACATCGGCGTGCCGCGGGCGAGCCGCTCAAGATCGACATCCGGCCCTTGCTTCACCTTCTTCATGTGAACGCCAAGGATCTGCTTGCGTCCGACGATGTCGGGCAGGCTCACCGTGACCGAGCGGTCGAAGCGACCGGGTCGGGTCAGTGCGGGATCGAGGACATCGACGCGGTTCGTCGCGGCGATGACGATCACCTGGTCGTTCGCCTCAAAGCCGTCCATCTCGACGAGGATCGCGTTCAGGGTCTGCTCGCGCTCGTCATGGCCGCCGGTGGTGAAGCCGCCGCCGCGCCGCCTGCCGACGGCGTCGATCTCGTCGAGGAAGACGATGCAGGGGGAGTTCTCCTTCGCCTGCTTGAAGAGGTCGCGCACGCGGCTCGCGCCGACGCCGACGAACATCTCGACGAAGTCCGAACCGGAGATCGAGAAGAAGGGGACATCGGCCTCGCCCGCGATCGCCTTCGCGAGCAGCGTCTTGCCGCAGCCGGGGGGCCCGGCGAGGAGCACGCCGCGCGGGATGCGTCCGCCGATCTTCGCGAATCGCTTCGGGTTCTTGAGGAACTCGACGATCTCGGTGACCTCTTCCTTCGCCTCGTCGACGCCGGCGACATCGTTGAAGGTGACGCTCACCGAATCCTTGTTCTGCATGCGGTGGCGGCTCTTGCCGAAGCTGCCGAGCATGCCGCCCGGACCGCCGCCCGCGCCGCGCATCGAGCGGGCGATGAAGAACCACAGGACGAGAAGGAGGAGCAGAACCGGAGCGATCGAAATGAAGAGGTTCTGCCAGTACATCCCGCCGATGTTCGTCGTCCAGGGAATCGTGGCCTCGCTCAGGGCCTTCATGTAATAATCATGCTGCGTCGGAACGATTTCGATATACGCCCGGGCGCTCGTGTCGCTGTCGGGGTTGTACTCCGGGACGCGCGGGGCGATCCAGAAGACGATGCGGGCGTCCTGGATCTCGACCGGTCCGCCCTCGACCTTCTTCGACTTGCCGGCCTCAGTGACGGTGGTGGTCTCGATCTGGAGTCGTCCGAGGAGTCCCGGGTTGCGGGACTTCATGTCCTCCCAGGCCTTGGCGATCTGCTGCGGGGTCCGCTTCGGTTCGCCTGCCGCCGTCGTAGTGCCAGCCGATTGGTTGGCGGATTGGGCCGTTGATTCGGAGGCCGCCGGTGGCGCGGTTGGCTCGGGGGAGCCCGCCGAGGATCCGGCGTCAGCGAGCGGAGCGCCGCCCGCGGCCATCGCGTCCTGCGGTCCGCGATCGTTCACGAGCATCATGAACTTCTGCCAGGTCTCGACCTTCGTCATCGGCCGCGAGGTCGCGGTATAGGCGAAGATCGCGAGGACCAGAATCGCCATCACGAAGATGAGCGAGAAGAAGCTCCGCTGGAGACGCCCCGGCGGCGGGGGGAGCGGACGGTCACCGTTGCCGCGCTGGTCGGGCTGGTTGTTGCCCCCGTTGCCGCCATCCGAACCGCCGCGTCGCTGCGAGGGATCGCGGCGACCACCCTCCATCGCGACGCGCAGCCGCGCCATGAGCGAGCGTCCGCTCTGCGGTCGGCGTGCGGGATCCGCACCCGAGCCGGCACCCGTGCTGGTGAGGTCACGCGAGGCGGCGGGGAGCGCTGGGTTGGCGGCGTCGAAGTCGGTCATGGAGAGGGGGGGTGTGGCCCGTGGGGCCGAATGCGCGGAAGCGATGACGGGGGCGGCGGCCGTCGGAAGGGGCGAAGAGCCGGTCTCCGCGGGAGGCGATCCGTCACCACGCGGATTGCATTTGATCGACCAGATCCCGCGCCAACTGCTGGACGGCCTCGAATCGGGCCAGCTCGAGGGGTTCACGAGCGGGACGGGAGGGGACGAACAACGCCGAGGTCGCGAAACCGGATCGGGCGACCAAGGTCTTTCCGCTCCGGAGGTCGCTCCATTCGAAGTCGACCGTGACCCGCACCATCACCTCGTTGGAGAGCCCCGTTGACGGGTCGCGGGAGAGCTCGTTCAGCGAGATATCCGTGATCGTCCCCCGCAGGATGGTATCCGCGGCGGCCTCGCCGGTCACCGAATAGGGGGTGGAAGTCGTGATGCGCTTCACGAGCGCTTCGGCGAGATCGAACTCAAAGTCCCGCACATAGGAGCGGTTTTGGAAGATCGGTACCGCGACGCTTCGGACGGAGGCGGTGTACGGATTCGTCGCCGCGTAGCCCTCGCGGGGGTCGGTCGCACACCCGACCGGAGCAGCGACGACGAGGGCGGCGAGACCGAACGAGAGTGCCCGCACCACCGCCGATCGAGCGGGGAATCGGGACGCCTGCTGCACACCGCTCATGGGGAGCCTCCGGCGGGCTTGTCGGACGGGGCGACTGCGGGGGCCGCTGCGGCGGGCGCGGGCGCTGCCGATGGCTCGCGCACGATCGGAGCGTCATCCTCCCAGCCGATGCCGAGCTTCGTGGCCCGAATGGCCCGGTAGTCGGGGGCTCCGCGCACGACCGATTCGGGCAGCTTCGCAAGCACCTCCGGGATCACCCGGAGGGCGTCGAGGCAGGCGACCGAGTCGGGATATTGTTTCACGATGCGGCGCAGGAAGAGCTCGGCGCTGATCGCATCGCCGGTCTTCCAGTACCAGTCCGCCGTCGTGAGCAGCTTGTTCGCCTCGCTCTCGTAGACGCGCACGAGAATCGCGTCCGCACCGATCTGCTGCGAGAGCGCCGGATCGGTGACCTGCAGCGAACGCAATCGCGACTTCGCCTCGAGCAGTCCGGTGAGGTCGTAGCTCGGACCCTTGAACGCCGCGATATAGGAATAGATCAGTCGGAGCTGCGCCTTCGTCACATGCTGCGACTTCGGATAGTTCTCGAGGAAGAGGTCGTAGGCCTCGGCGGCGAGGGTGAGCTCGCGATTGTTAAAATAGAAGTCGGCGAGTTCGAGGCCGGCCCGCTCGGCGAGCTCGCTGCCCGGCAGGCGCTCCTGGATGCGAATGAGCAGTTCCTGGGCGTCCTCGTAGGTCGAGACGATGCGGAAGGTCCCGAAGAACTTCCGCTTGCGGCCCGCCGCGTACATCTTCGCGATCTCGAACTCGCGCTCGAGGGCGGTGACGAAGACCTCGCTTCCGGCGTATCGACGGCAGATCTCCTCGTAGTCGAAGAGGGCGTTGTATTCGTCGTCGAGGGCGTAGAGGGCATCGGCCCGGACCAGGAGCGCCTCGGCCCGCAGCGGGCTCAGCGGACGGGACTCGATGAAGCGGTCGGCGAGGGTTCGGGCCCGGCCCGGATCGTTGGCCTCAAGGGCCTTCCGCATCGAGAGGATCTGCCCCTCGTCGCTCATCGGATCGATTTCGCGGGTCTCGCGCCAGCGGTCGCTTCCGTCGAGCTTGAACTCCTGGGACTGGCCGACGGCCGCCCCGGTCAGGGCGACGGCCAGGGCGAGGCTCGCGGCAAAGAGGCGAGCGGGTGGGGCGGATGGCTCTCGTGCTGCCATGGAATCGTCGATGGTATCAGCCCAAGGAACCGCTGCCCGCCGACATCGCAACGAGCCCCGCAACGAGCCCCGCAGCGAGGCGAGCGATCTCCCGTCGCCCCGCGATACCGCCGTGCGTCTGCAAGCCGGGCTACGATCGCCGCCCTCCGATGGACTCCCGCCGTGTCGTCATTCTCTTCAATCCCGCCTCCGGAGCGGGTCACGCCGCGCGGCTCGCCGACGAGGTGCGCCGCACGCTGAGCGCCGGCGGGCACACGGTCACCCCGGCCCCGACGCGCGTCGGGCATCCCTCCTCCTGGCTTCCCGAGATGCTCCAGGCCGCGCAGGCGGAGTATGTGATCGTCGTCGGCGGCGACGGCGCGATGCGCTTGGCGGTCGATTCGGTCGCCCGCTCCGGTGCGGCCGTCTGGCACTATCCGGCGGGCACGGAAAACCTCTTCGCCCGGGCCTTTCGCATGGCCGCGCTCCCTGACCTGCTCGCCGCCTCCATCACCGCCGGACGCACCGCGACGATCGACCTCGGACGGGCGCGATCCGTCGGCAGCGACGCCGGCCTGAGCTTCGACGAGCCCTTCGCGATCATGGCCTCGACCGGTTTCGACGCCGCGGTCATTCACGAACTCGCCGCCCGCCGCACCGCCAACGGCACAGGGGCCATCTCGCACTGGAGCTATGTGCCGGTGATCCTGAGCCAACTCCGTCGCTGGCACGCCCCGGAGATCTGGGTCACCCTCGACGACGAGGAGGAGCGGCATCTGGGCCGCGGCGTCCTCGTCGTCGGCAATCTCGGCGAGTACGGCCTCCGCATCGACCCCGTGCGCGTCGCCGACGGCTCCGACGCCCTGCTCGACGGGGTCTTCCTGCCGGCGTCGGGGGGCATGGATGCCATCGCCTGGGGGCCGAAGTTCCTCCTCACCCGCACGATCCTCAATCGCGAAGTCGTCGGTCTGCCGCGGTTCCGCTGTCGAACGGTGCGGGTTCGCACCGAGCCGGGCTCGGTCTGGCAGGTGGACGGCGACCCCTTCGGAGCGATGCACGCCGGGACGCCCGAGCCCGGATCGGCGACGCAGGTCCTACCGACCGGCCAGACGCTTCAGAGCGTCCAGATCACCCTTGAGCCCTCTGCGCTCCGCGTCCTGCTTCCGCCTGCGTGAAGTCGGCAGCACCCCTGAAGTCGGGCTGGGCGGTCGCCGATGACCGATCCGAAGCGAGCCGCTCCCGCCGTCGGGAGGGCCTGCCATGGAGCGGCGTCTCGTCGAGGGACGGCGGCGCCGAAGCGGAGGGGAGACCAGCATGGCCGACAAGGCGGAAAAGAAGGAAGAGGCCAAGCCAGCCGAGGGGGAAGCCCCGAAGAAGGGTGGTGGCGGCCTCAAGTTCGCGATCATCACCGTGGTCCTCCTCGTCCTCGAGGGCGTCGTCCTCGGCGGTCTGTTCATGATGATGAACAAGCCGAAGGCGGCAGAGGCCACCGAGCCGACTGTCCATGTCGATCCCGAGGAGGAGAAGGTCGTTGAGGTGCTCGTCCTGAACGAGCGGCTCGCCAACGACCGCTCCGGCCTCACCTTCGTCTACCCGACCGAGATCTATGTCCAGGTGAAGAAGAAGGATGAGGAGTGGGTGACCGAGGAGATCGAGCGCTTCAAGAACGAGATCCGCGCCGACATCGCCGCACTCTGGCGGACCAGCGAGCCGCACCACCTTCAGGAGCCGCGCATGGAGAGCATGACCCGACGGGTCGAGACGCTCCTGCGCGAGCGGTTTGACAAGAAGGACGGCGAGGCGGAGCCAATCCTCCAGAAGTGCGTGATCGTCTCCGGCACCGGCATTCGCGTGAACCGCTGATCCGAGCGGACGTGTTCGCGCGGGAATGACCGCTCCCGTCGGGCATGCACCCCCTCGTCGGCGAGAGTTGCCGCAGTTCGGCTGAAACGACGCGGCGATCGCGCGATTCTCTCCAGCGTTCCGATCCCCTTGGCCGATCCAGAGGCCCGCAGGGGTGAAGATGCCACCGTCGCAGGATGCGGCGGAGGGTGGCGCTGGCGCATCGCCGGCGCCTCGGCACGGAGGCCGTGATGCCCGACCCCTCTTCGAATTCAGCGGAAACCGCGTCCGGCAGCAGTGCGCCGGCGGCAGCCGTCTTTCCCGATCTCAGCCGATCGCAGGTCTCGCCGCAGCAGCAGGCGGCGATCGACATGCTGCGGGATGTCAATCTTCAGGTCCGCATCGAGCTCGGGCGCACCCGCATGCTCGTTGAGGATGTCCTGCGGCTCTCGCCCGACTCCGTCGTCGAGCTCGACAAGGCCGCGGGTGACCCGGTGGACATCTATGTGAACGGTCGACACATCGCCCGCGGCGAGGTCCTCGTCCTGAACGAGGCCTTCTGCGTGCGCGTGAGCGAGATCATCGAGCCGTTGCAGCCCTCGGTCGAGTCGAGCGGCTCGCATGTCACCCATCATTCGGTGCCGAAGTCCGAGGTCGCGTAGGCGCTCGTCGCGTCGTGTCGGGGGAGATCGCCAAGGGCCGGAGACGCGCTGCGGAGCGGCGCGAGAGACGGACGGAGTCCGAACGATGGTGCAGGCCAAGGCAAGAGACAACGATCGACGGGTGTTCCGATGTGGGCGGGCGCGACGCGCGCTCGTCGCCGCGTTCGTCGCCGCCGCGATCTGCGCTGGGCGAGCCGCGGCCGATGACGCGATCGGAACGATCCCAGCGCCGACGCCGATCGCGTCACCCGACGGCGCGGACTCCATGAATGCAGGCGGCGGCCACGCGATCGCAGCGCCGAGCGCGTCCTTCGCCGGCGATGCGGTGCGCACGGTCGTCGCCCTCGGGGCGGTGCTCGCGCTGGCCCTCGTCGCACGACAGGTGGCCCGCAGGCTGATGGACCCGCTCGCTGCGCGTCGACCCTCCGGCGTGGTGCAGATTCTCGCTCGATTTCCCGTCGCGAAGGGCCAGACGATCCTCCTTCTCTCGGTGGGTACGCGGATCCTCTGCGTGCATCAGTCCGCCGGTCGGATGGAGACGCTCTCCGAGTTCACCGATCCGACCGAGATCGCCGCGCTGCGGTCCCGCGTCGAGGCCGGCAGCGCCGACCGCGCCCGCTTCGAGCGCGAGCTCACCCAGTCGCTCGAGCGCGAGCCCGATGGCGAGCGCAGCGCGAAGCAGGCGCGGGCGTCGGCGCCGATCGTGACCGAGACCGTCGATCTCACGCGGCGCCGCTCCTCGGCGATGCGCCTCGTCGGAGTGCGGGCATGAGCGCGATCGCCCGGCGAACGATCGGCGGAACGCGACTCCTGCTGGCGGGCGTCGCGACGCTGCTCGTCGTCGGCGTCGCGGCCGCCGCACCGATGCCGGTCGCGCCGCCCTCCGGCGCTCGCGAGATCGCCGACCTGAATCCGCTCGGCGTCGTCGAGGATGTCGCGAAGGCCGTGCCCGGACTCGGCGGCGGCGGACTCAGCACGCAACTGAATATCATCATCCTGCTCACGGTGCTCAGCATCGCGCCGGGGATGCTGATTCTCTGCACATCCTTCACCCGCATCGTCATCGTGCTCAGCCTGCTTCGGCAGGCGCTCGGCACGCAGACGCTGCCGCCGAGCCAGGTGATCGTCGGGCTCAGCCTCTTCCTCTCGATCGTGGTGATGGCCCCGACCTGCACGCGGATGTGGAACGAGGGGCTCGCCCCCTACGCCCGCGGCGAGCACAACGACCAGCTTCGGGCGTGGAACGAGGCGAAGAAGCCGCTGCGCGAGTTCATGATCGCCCAGATCGAACGCTCCGGGAACACCTCCGCGGTGTTCATGCTGCTTGAGCATCGCGGCATCGACACGAGCGATCCGAGCCAGCTCACCTGGGAGCGCGATGTCGACATGGTCACGCTCATTCCGGCGTTCGTCCTCTCCGAACTGAAGGCGGCCTTCCTCATCGGCTTCCGGATCTACCTGCCGTTCCTCGTGATCGACATGGTGATCTCGAGCCTGCTCATCTCGATGGGCATGATGATGCTGCCGCCGGTTCTCATCTCGATGCCATTCAAGCTCCTGCTCTTCGTCATGGTCGACGGATGGCAGCTCATCTGCGGTTCGCTCATCGGAGGTTTCGTTCGCGAGGCACCGTCGCTCGAGGCGGCGGTGGCCCTCGTCACCGGCGGCGTGCCATTCGCCTAGCGTCGGCGCCGGATCGTTCTGCACAACATGCATGTCGGAGGGAAGGGAGAAGATGCCGCGGCGGCCAGCATGGAGTCGGCCACCGCGCGACGGTCAGGGGAACACGAAAGATGACGAAGCGGGCCGCGCGTGCGGCCTTGCCGAATCGGGAGAGAAGCCACAGCGCCACGATGCAGTGCGGCGCGGAAAGGCCCTCGCAGTGTTCGATTCGCTCGATCTCGTCCGTGACGCGCTCATGCTCACGCTCCTCCTCTCAGCCCCCATTCTCGCGGTCGGTCTCCTCGTCGGTCTCGTGATCAGCATCGCCCAGGCGGTGACCCAGATCCAGGACCAGACCATTTCCTTCGTCCCGAAGATCGCCTCGATGCTCATCGTCGCCGTCGCGATCCTCGGCTGGCTCTCGGTGAAGCTCGTCGAGTTCGCCGCCGCCATGTTCACGAACCTCTGACGCCCGCCGCGACGGTGGCGGGCGCCTTCCCATCCACGACTGCACCCACAGCTTGGGCGACACCCTCGACATCCTCTCGCGACACCTCGGCCCGGCGGTGCTCGTCGCCTGCCGCATCGGCGGTCTCGCGATCTTCGCGCCGCTCTTCGCCTCGTCGACGATCCCGCAGATCGTGAAGGCGATGATGATCGTCATGCTGGCCTTCGCCGCGTATCCGGTGCTTGCCGCCGGATCGCTGCACGGCGCGGAGGTGCCGCTCGATCTCGCGTCGATCGCGCCGCTCATCGTCAGCGAGGTGCTCGTCGGCGCGCTCACCGGATTCCTCGCCCTCTTTCCGCTCGTCGCGATGCAGATGGGCGGTCAGGTGATGGGCACGCAGATGGGTCTCGGCTTCGCCCGACTCTACAACCCCGCGATGGAGGACGAGGGCGATGTCCTCGAGCAGATCCTCTTCTTCCTCGGTTTCGCGAGCTTTCTCGCGGTCGGCGGTCACGAGCAGGTGATGCTCGCGATCCTCCGCAGCTTCGACTATGTGCGCTTCGGCGGCGTCGGCGAGGTCCTCGCGATCGGCGGCTATGGAATCGACAACGGCATCGTGCGGCTTCTCGCCGGCGTGATGCTCTCGGCACTCGAACTCGCCCTGCGGGTCTCCGCCCCGCTCGTCTGCCTCTTCATGCTGGAGTCGGTCGCGATCGGATTTCTCTCGAAGTCCGTGCCCGCCTTCAACCTCATGAGCCTCGGCTTCCCGCTCCGCATCATCCTCGGCCTCGGCATCCTGGTGCTGGGCATCGGGGCGATCGGCGAGGCGCTCGACACCTTCCTCCGCGCCGACCTCGACCTCGTGGCGAGCTGGTGCATCATCGGGGAGGAGCGCTGAGATGGCCGAGGACCTCGGCGAACGCAGCGAGGACGCGACGCCGAAGCGCATGCGCGAGGCCCGCGAGGAGGGCAATGTCGCGAAGAGCGGCGACGCGGCCGCCGCGCTGCTCCTCCTCATCGGCACCTTCTCGCTCGTCGTCGGACTCGGTCCGCTGCTCGACGCCTTCGCCCGGATGATCCGCACCGCGCTCGACCCGGCGATCGCCGCGGACTCGGTCATGCCCGAGGCGCTCGACGAGGTGACGCGGCCGATCCTGCTCTCGTTCGCGATCATCACCGCGATCGTCCTCTCGCTCGGACTGGTGGCGAGCTATCTCGTGCATGTCTGGCAGGTCGGCTTCCTCGTCAGCACGAAGGCCCTCGCGCCGAAGCTCACCAGACTCAATCCGATCAGCGGCGCGACCCGCCTGCTCGGCAAGCACGGCGTCATCAAGACGACCTTCGACTTCGCGAAGCTCGGCGTGGTCGGGGCGATCGCGTGGGTGACGATCGGCGACCTCCTCCGCTCGCTCGTGACGCTTCCGGCGTTCGAGCCGCAGCTCGCCGCGATCGTCGGCGGCGGCATGCTCTTCGATCTCGCGGTGCGGATCGCGGTCGCGCTCCTCATCCTCGGCCTCCTCGACTTCATGGTCCAGCAGTGGAAGCACAAGACCGACCTGAAGATGACCAAGCAGCAGGTGAAGGAAGAATATAAGCAAAGCGAAGGCGATCCCGAAGTGAAGCGCCGGCGCTTCCAGATCCAGCGCCAGCTCGCCATGCAGCGCATCCAGACCGCGGTGCCGAAGGCCGATGTGATCGTCACGAATCCCGAGCACATCTCGATCGCGATTCGCTACGACGCCGAGTCGATGCACGCTCCGCGGGTGGTCGCGAAGGGCGCCGATCACCTGGCCCTGCGCATCCGGCAGATCGCCCGGCAGCACGGCATTCCGATCGTCGAGCGCAAGCCGCTGGCCCGGGCCCTCTACAAGCAGGTGCCGGTCGGCGGCGAGATCCCGCCGGATTTCTACAAGGCCGTCGCCGAGATCCTCGCCTTTGTTTACCGCCTCGACGGCGCCGAGGCCCGGCGCACGGCGCGGCAACGGCCGCGCGCCGCGGCGGGGGTGTGAGCGGACCGGAGAACCACAGTGGGTGCAGCATTCCGCACTATTCCGCCAGAGAACCACAGAGGCACGGAGGGCACAGAGGATGCACAGAGAAGGCAACGGAAAGAGGGAATTCGTAGCGCAATATCGTAGGCGCAGAGTGGACTTGACTTGGGTCGGGACTCCTCGCTGTTCCCAGCGACTGCGCTCCTCAAGTCCCTCTGGCACCGGCACGACTCCATCAACGCACGCGCAGCCTGTCTCCGATTTGTGCAGTATCCTGTGCCTCTGTGGTGAGTCTGGTCGAATTGTGCAGGATCCTGTCCTCCGTGCTTCTGTGGTTCTCTGTCGTCCCCTCACTTAACCGCCATGCAACCCACCGGGCTACCAGCCATTCTTCATAAGATCGCCGAGCAGCGACATCTGCTGGTTCCGGTGTCGTTCCTGCTGCTCATCGCCGTCCTGGTCGTGCCGCTGCCGGCGGCGATCATGGACCTCCTCATCTGCGCGAACATCGCCATCGCTGCGATCGTGCTGATGACGACGATGTACATGAAGCGGCCGCTCGACTTCAGCGTCTTCCCGGCGCTCCTGCTCGCGACGACGCTCTTCCGGCTCGTGCTCAATGTCGCGAGCACGCGGCTCATCCTCTCGACGACGACGACCGATCCCGAGGAGGCGCTCTCGGTCGCGGGCCATGTCGTCCAGGCCTTCGCCAACTTCGTCGCGGGCGAGAACCCGATCGTCGGCGGCATCATCTTCATCATTCTCGTGATCGTGCAGTTCGTCGTGATCACCAAGGGCGCCACGCGCATGAGCGAGGTCGCCGCAAGATTCACGCTCGATGCGATGCCCGGCAAGCAGATGGCGATCGACGCCGACCTCTCCGCGGGGCTCATCAGCGAGACCGACGCCCGAGCGCGGCGCGAGAACATCACCCGCGAGGCGGACTTCTACGGGGCGATGGACGGTGCCAGCAAGTTCGTCCGCGGCGACGCGATCGCCGGCATCATCATCACGCTCATCAATGTGCTCGGCGGATTCGCCATCGCCAAGTTCCAGCTCGGCTGGTCGATGGCCGACGCGCTCAAGACCTTCACGATGCTCTCGATCGGCGACGGCCTGGCGTCGCAGATTCCGGCCTTCATCATCGCCATCGCTGCGGGCCTCATCGTGGCTCGCGCCGGCGACGGCCGCACGGTGGGCGAGGAGATCCCCAGCCAGCTCGCCTCGCAGCCGATGGCGCTCTATCTCATCGCCGGCTTCCTCGGCCTCCTCGCGATGACGCCGCTTCCGACGGTGCCGCTCCTGACCTCCTCGGTCGGTCTTGCGGCGCTCGCGTGGTACATCGGCTGGAAGGAACGGAAGCGCGTCTCCGATCAGGCCCTCGAGGAGCGCAAGAAGGCATCGGTCCCGCCGCCGGCCCAGCCGGTCGAGGAACTGCTCGCGGTCGATGTCCTCGAGATCGAGATCGGCTACGGGCTCGTCCAACTCGTCGACGCATCGCGTGGCGGCGATCTCCTCGATCGCATCTCGGCGATCCGTCGGCAGCTCGCGATCGAGCTCGGCCTGGTCATGCCGCCGGTGCGCATCCGCGACAACATGCAGCTTCCGCCGAACGAGTACCGGGTGCGGATTCGCGGGTCCGCCGTCGGCGACGGCGTCGTCTATCCGGAACTGCTCATGGCGATGGACGCCGGCCTCGCCAGCGGGCGCCTGCAGGGTGTCGCCGCGAAGGAGCCGGCCTTCGGTCTCGCCGCCACCTGGATCGACCAGAACCTCCGCGGGAAGGCCGAGGCGATGAACTACACCGTCGTCGACGCGACGAGCGTCATCGCCACGCATCTCACCGAACTCGTTCGACGCCACGCCGACGAGCTCCTGACCCGCGAGGAGGTCGCGAATCTCCTGAACCAGCTCAAGACGAAGTCCCCGAAGCTCGTCGAGGAAACCGTGCCCGGGGTCATCAAGCCGGCGGAGCTCCAGAAGGTCCTCCAGGCGCTTCTCCGCGAGCGCGTTCCGGTGCGCGACCTCGAGACGATCCTCGAGACCCTCGCCGACTGGGTGACCCACACGCGCGATCCCGAGATCCTCGTCGAGTATGTCCGCAACGCCCTTCGGCGGACGATCTGCTCCATGCATGCCGAAACCGACGAGCAGGGCAGGGCCCGGCTCTACTGCGTGACCATGGATCCGGCGATCGACGACCTCATCGGCGGATACATCGATCGCGGTCCGGCGGGCACCACCTATACGATCCCGCCACAGGTCGCGGCGCGGATCGCCCGGGCGGTCAGCGAGACGGCCCAGCCGCTCGTGACCGCCGGTCGCGTGCCGATCGTCGTGACCAGTCCGGCGGTCCGCTCGCAGCTTCGCCAGACCCTCGAATCGCACATGCCCGGCGTCGTCGTCCTCGGCTACAACGAGGTCGCGAAGGGCGTCGATGTCGAGAGCGTCGGGCTCGTGCAGATGGCCGTGGGACCGGTGGCCGCCGCGGCGGCGTGATGTTGGGAGAAAAGAGGGGCGAGCGGGGTGAGCGACGCGCCAGCCTCGTGTATTCTGTCCCGGTTGCCACGGAGGGCACCGCGTGCACTGCAAGAACTACCGCGCATACACCATGGCCGAAGCGATGGCCGCCGTGAAGGCGGACCTCGGTCCCGATGCGATCGTGCTGCACACCCGCACGCTCACGCAGGGCGGATTTCTCGGCATCGGTCGGAAGACGGTGATCGAGGTCACCGCAGCCCGCGCTGAGCCGACGCGCGACGAGCCGCGTCGGGGCGCGAGCGAACGGAACGCACTGGGCGTCGGCAGCGAGACCGACGGCGCCGGACATCGGCTGAGCGCCCGTACGGGGGCGGCGTCGCGCGCCTACGGAAGCGTGCCTTCCCCTGGGCAGCAGACTCGGCGCGAGAGCGCCTCCGAGGCGACGGGGAAGGCGGATCCCTCCGCGGACGCGAGCATGCTCGACCGCGATCGAACACGCTTGCTCGCTCAGGCGATGGCGGTGAAGCTCGAACGCGAGCGCGAGATGGCTCCACGCACGAGTGCCGTGAACGCCGCGAGCGCGAATGCCGCTGCGACGAGCATGGCTGCGCAGCGGGGCCTCGCGGGAACGAACCGCGCTTCCGAAGCCAGAGTCCCATCGACGACCGAAGGGAGCGTCGGCGTTCGCTCCGGAGTTCACGCTCCGCACGCGAACGGTTCGTCGCCCGTGCAGCCCCAGCCGGCAGCGCCGCTGTCCGCGCCGGGCGTCGCCCAGCGATTCGTCCTCGTGCCAGCGAACGCCGTGCAGTCTCGCTCCGCGCCGAGCGCATCACCGAGCACAGCGCCGAGCGCATCGCCGAGCGCAGCGCCAATCGCAGCGCCCCAGCCCGCCGAACGCGTCAGTGTCGCCCAGCGGGTGGTCCCGGCATCTGGGATATCCGTCGGTGGGGTTCCTGCGGGCACGCCCGCGAGCAGTTCGGTCGTTGAGAGCGTCGCAGCCCCGCGTTTGCCGATCGCCTCTGCGGCGCCTGCGCCGACATCCGTTGCACGAGCGCAGGCACCTGCATCGGAGGCGCTCTCGCCGGCAGCGGCGGCAGGGCTCGCCCGCGCGGGCGTCGAGCCGATCGATCTTGTCGACATGAATCGTCTGGTCGACGAGGTCCTGCGTCGCCCGCCGATCGCCTCGCGACAGGCCGGGCGCTCGCAGCGGCCTGAGCGGCTTGAGGCGCTTTACGCGAACCTCATCGCCCAAGAGATCGGCAACGATCTTGCCGATGCGATCACGACCGACCTTCACGCCTCGCTCACGCCCGAGGAGTTGGCCAGCGACCATGCGGTGCGCAGCGCTGCGATGCAGCGCATCGCGGCGCTCCTCCCATCCGGCGGCGGCCTCGAGCCGGTGCCAGGAGCCCAAGGGTGGCGCCGTGACGGGCGAGCGCTCTGCGTCGCGTTCGTCGGTCCGACCGGCGTCGGCAAGACGACGACAGTGGCGAAGATCGCGGCGTCGCTCAAGCTTCGGCACGCTGCCCGCGTTGGTCTCATCACCTGCGACACCTATCGCATCGCCGCGGTGGACCAGCTTCGCACCTACGCCGAGATCATCGGTCTGCCGCTTGAGGTCGTGCTCTCGCCCGGGCAGATGCGACAGGCGCGGCAGCGGCTCAACGATCTCGATGTCATCCTGATCGACACGGCGGGGCGCAGCCAGAACGACGCCGATCGCATCGGCGAACTCGCAGCGATGGTGAAGGCCGCCGAGCCGCACGAGACGCATCTCGTCCTCGCCAGCGTCGCCAGCGAGAAGGTGCTCCTCCGCGAGGCGCAGGCCTTCGCGACCGTCGGCGTGCAGCGCGTCGTGCTGACGAAGCTCGATGAGGCTGCCGGACTCGGCGCCGTCGTGCGCGTCCTTCGCCAGATCGGTCGCGGCGTCAGCTATGTCACGACAGGACAGGAGGTGCCGCAGCACCTCGAATCCGCCCGCCCGTCACGACTCGCCGAGCTTGTTCTGAGCGGTGGGGGAGGAACGATCTCGGCATGAGCAGTCGCGCAGTCACCGGGGGCATCGGCGGCACGGCACTCGCCGAGTCGGTCGCCCCATCGAGCCATCACCTCAACTCGCATCAACAGGGCGCGCATCAGCAGGGCGGACACGATCAGGCTGCTGCGCTCCGCAGGATCATGCGCGGCACGGACGACGCCGGCGGAAGCGCGACGACGCGTCAGGGCAGCCATGCTGCCGCGCAGGCGGCCCAGCGAAGCGCCGCGGGGGCCTCGATCAGCATCGGCCCCATCGGTCAGCGCGCGTCCGACCAGAGCGAGACTCCGAAGGCGGCGCGAGCCTCGCGCGTGCGGCTCGCTCGGGCGATCGCCATCACGAGCGGCAAGGGTGGCGTCGGCAAGACGAACCTCGCCGTCAATCTCGCCATCGCCATGGCCCATGAGCGACGCGTCTCGCTCCTCGATGCCGATCTCGGCATGGCCAACGCCGATGTCCTCTGCGGGCTCTCGCCCCGGGCCACGCTCGAGGATGTGCTCCTGCATGGCCGCTCGATCGAAGAGGTGATGGTGCTCGCCCCCGGCGGCTTCCGCCTGGTGCCGGGCGCGAGCGGCGTCGCCAGCATCGCCAATCTCGGGACGGAGGGACGCCGCCGACTGCTTGCCCAACTCGCCTCGCTTGAGCGGCACACCGATGTCCTCATGATCGATACCGCGGCGGGCATCGCCTCCAACTCGATCGCCTTCGCCGCCGCGGCCCACGCCGTGCTGGTCGCGGTGACGCCGGAGCCGACCTCGATCACCGATGCCTACGGCGCCGTCAAGACGATCGTTGCGAAGGTGCGGTCGCCGCGCATCCGTCTCATCGTGAACATGGCCTCCGATCGCGAGGAGGGCGAAGAGGTCTTCCGGCGCATCGATCGGGTGAGCAGGACCTTCCTCGACACGCCGCTCGACTTGGCTGGCATCGTGCCCTTCGATCCGGCTGTTCGCGCCTGCGTCAAGCGCCGCGAGCCGGTCCTCCTCTCCGAGCCGGACGCGCCGGCGTCGCGTTCGATCCGCGCCATCGCCCGCGGGCTCCTCGCCTCGGACATCTTCCGAGAGGACCCAGCATCGGCGCCGGGACGCTCCGGCGCGCTGTCCGTCGACGGGCGGGGCGAACCGATCGGGATCGATCCGAGCGCGTTCCAGTCCGCGCGATCGAGCTTTTTGTCGAGGCTCGTGGGCTGGCTCGGCCGACGATAGCGTCTCGTTGGCACGCCGCGTGCGTGACCAGCCACTCGGAGAACGCGCGTGCCTCTTCAGGTTGCCCGATTGGTTGCAGGTTCCTTCGGCCTCGTCGCCTTCGCTCTGGCGATCGCGGTCGGGCTGTCGGCGGGCAATCCGGCCGATGCGATCATCATGCGCTCGCTCATCGCTCTCCTGGCAGCGAGTGTCGGCGGGTACGGCGTGGGTCTCGTGCTCGAGCATCTGGTGCGCGTCGCCTCGCGCAGGATTGACGCCCGCGCCGACGCCCGCATCGCCGAGGAGGAGGCTGCCCTTGAAGCGGCCTTCCATGCGGCGCATGCCCCATCGCATCAGTCTGGGACCGCTGCGGCGCCGACTGCCGCCGCCAACCAGCATGCCCAGCGAAGCGCCGGATCAGCGCAGGGCGGGGTCACGGCCGCGACGAAGGCTGCGTGACCGACGAGGGCCGACTTGAGCGAGGCTGACGCGCACACTCTGTCGCACCCACCCTGTCGCACCCACCCTGTCGCACCC
>VYLE01000339.1_pt1 | contig 31807 bp, 23 predicted proteins | sample 5114391 | NCBI WGS metagenome assembly VYLE01 (sample SAMN12291771, study PRJNA351875) | freshwater metagenome | isolation source: freshwater lake | place: USA: Michigan, Kent Lake | collected 2013-08-15
GCCGCCTCGGCGTCCTGCGCCGCCGTTCGGCGCGCCGCCTTCTCCGCCGCGCGCGCGCGATCCTCCGCCTTCTTCTTGCGAATTTCGGCGATGCGCTCGGCGATGGGCACCTCGAGCTTCGCCTGCGGCTTGGCCGTGTAGTCGAAGTCCGGCACGGTCACCCGCGGCAGCTGCTTCTTGATGGCGCGCTCGATGAGCTTGAGTTCGCCCTCTTCTTCCGGGCTGACGAAGGTGAAGGCCTCACCGGTCGCTTCGGCGCGCGCGGTGCGCCCCACGCGGTGGATGTAGTCCTCCGCCGCCACCGGCACATCGAAGTTCACCACATGGCCCAGCGCCTCCACATCAATGCCGCGCGCGGCAATGTCGGTGGCAACGAGCACCTGATACGTGCCGTCCTTGAAGCCGGCGAGCGCCTGTGTGCGCTGGCTCTGCGAGCGGTTGCCGTGAATGCGCTCGGCCTTGATGCCGGCCGTGACGAGTTGGCTAGCCAACCGGTTCGCGCGGTGCTTGGTGCGGGTGAACACCAGAGCCTGCGGCATGTCGCCACGCTTGAGCAACGCCACCAGCAGGGCGCTCTTGAGGTCCTGCGACACCGGGTACACCGCCTGCGTGATCCCCTTGGCCGGGGCAGCCTGACGCTGGAGGTTGAGGGTGGCCGGCTTGTTGAGCATTTCCTGCGCGAGCGCCGCAATTGGCGGCGGCATGGTGGCGCTGAAGAACAATGTTTGCCGCTTGGTCGCCGGCAGGTGCCGCAGGATCTTCTTGATTTCGGGGAGGAAGCCCATGTCGAGCATGCGATCGGCCTCGTCGAGCACGAGGAACTCGAGGGCGTCCAGCTTGGCGTACGACTGCCGGAAGTGATCGAGCAAGCGGCCTGGCGTGGCCACCATGACATCCACGCCACTGCGGAAGGCGTGCTCCTGCGGCCCCATGCCCACACCGCCGAACACGGCGGCACCGGTGAGCGGCGTATGGGTGGCCACATCGTTGAAGCTCTGCACGATCTGGGCGGCCAGTTCACGCGTGGGCGTGAGCACCAGGGCGCGCGTCTTGCCACGCGGCCGCGTCATGAGATGATGCAGGATGGGAAGCAGGAAGGCGTACGTCTTACCGCTGCCGGTCATGGCGCAGGCCAGCAGGTCGCGCCCCTCGAGTGCCGGCGGGATACTCTCGCCCTGAATGGGCGTGGGCCGGGCGAAGCCGAGGTCCTTGAGGCCTTGCAGAAGACTCGGGTGCAGCTGAAGCGAAGTAAACGTGTGTGAAGCAGTCACGAAGTCTGGTCTGGATAGTTTGTGTTCGTCAAAGCTCGCCGATTGCTCTAGCCGACGCCATGCCCGCGGCCGGATATTGGCGCATGACCCGTTTCACTGTCCTTGCTTCGCGGTCTCACCGGTGGCGCGTAATCGCGTGTGGCATACTCGCTTGCGGCGTGTTGACCGCCGTGCCGCCGGCGGTGCCGGCGCAATCGCCACCGCCCGCCGCTCCCGCGGGGCGGCCCAATGTGGTCCTCATCATTACCGATGATCTGGGCTTCGCCGACATCGGGCCGTACGGCGCCACCGACGTGCGCACGCCGCATCTCGACCGTCTCGCCCGCGAGGGGACGCGCTTCACGCAGTTCTACGCCAACGGCGTGCTGTGCACCCCCACGCGCGCCGGCCTCATCACCGGACGCTATCAGCAGCGCTACGGTCTCGAGGTGCCGCTTGGCGGGCCGGCATCCGGTGAACGTGGTGGCCTGACGCCGACGGGCACCTCGCTGCCGCAGCTGCTGCGGGCCAACGGGTACGCCACCGCCCTCGTGGGGAAGTGGCACCTGGGCTACGCGCCAACGATGTCCCCGGGGGCGCATGGCTTCGACTGGTTCTGGGGGCTCAAGAGCGGATATCACGACTACTACCAGCACACGGACGGAGCGGGACTCCCCGACCTCTACGAAAACGACACCCCCATTCGGGCGGAGGGGTACAGCACCGATCTCATTGCGCAGCAGGCCGTGGCCTTCATCGAGCGGGAACGCCAGCGCCCCTTCTTCATCGACGTCGCCTTCAACGCGCCGCACTGGCCCTTCCAGCCACCCGATCATCCCAGCGTGGCCCGCGCCAATGGCCGACTGCTGAGCCCCAGCGATTCGGCGGCGGGGACGCGTGCCGATTATGTGGCGATGGTGGAGCGTCTGGACCGCGGGGTGGGAACGATTCTGCGCGCGCTCGACCGGCTGGCGCTGCGCGAACGCACGATCGTGATCTTCACCAACGACAACGGCGGCGAGTGGCTCTCGAACAACGGCCCCTTCTTCAACCGCAAGTACACCGTGTGGGAAGGCGGCATTCGAGTGCCCACGATTGTGCGGTGGCCGGGGCGGGTCCCCGCCAATGCGCGCACGGCGCAGGTGGGCATCACCATGGATCTGACCGCGTCGGTGCTCGCGGCAACCGCGACCCCCGTGCCCGATTCCGCTCGCCTCGAGGGCATCGATCTCTTCCCGGTGCTGCGCGGCGCACGGCCCATCGTGCCCCGCACGCTCTTCTGGCGGTCGACCTTCGAAGGCCGGACGCAACGCGCGGTGCGCGATGGCCGCTGGAAGTATGTGCGCGATGCGAATCATGATTTCGTGTTCGACCTGAGTACCGACACCGGGGAGCGCCGCGATCTCACGCGCACGCACCCAGAAATCGCCCGCCGGCTTCGGCAGCGCCTGCTCGCCTGGGAGCAGGAGGTCGAGACCGAAGCCCATTCCCACCGGGCCACGCACGGCGGCCCGAAGGAGCCTTGATGCACTGGCCGTTCCCCCCGCGCCCCCCCGTGGCGCTGCTGGTCGCCCTGTTGGTGGTCACTGCCGCACCCGCCACGGCGCAAACGCCCCCCTCGGTGCGCGCCATCGAGGCCGCGCCGTTTCCGTCCGCCATGGTGGCCTCGCCGCGGGGTGACCTCGTGGCCTGGGTGCACAACACCGAAGGGGCGCGCAGCATCTTCGTGGCCGCGGCGCCCGCGTACGCCGCCCGGCGCGTCGTGCACTTCGGCGCCGATGACGGACAGGAAGTAGCCCAGCTCGCCTTCTCCGCCGATGGACGGACGCTGTGGTTCGTTCGGGGCAGCGGTCCCAACCGTGCGGGAGAGAACCCCAACCCCACCAGCGATCCGGCCGGCGCCGAGCAGGCGATCTGGCGGGTGCGACTCGACGCGAACGAGGCCGTGGCCGAACGCGTCACCGAGGGGAGCACCCCAACGCCCGCGCCAACGGGAGAGGGGCTGCTGTTCGCGCGCCGCGGCCAGGTCATGACATTGACCACCACGGGAAGCACGGGGGAAGCCGCACCACTCTTCCGCATGCGGGGGAGCGCGAGCGAATTCCGCTGGTCTCCCAACGGCGACATGGTGGCCGTGGTGTCGAACCGCGGGACGCACGCCTATGTGGGCGTGTACGACCTGCGGGCGAAGAGCCTGCGGTGGATGTCGCCCAGCACCGACACCGACGGCTCGCCGGTGTGGTCACCCGACGGCACGCGGCTGGCCTTCCTGCGACAGCCTTACGAACGACGCCGCATGATTTTCCTGGCGGTGCGCACGGCCCAGCCGTGGAGCATTCAGGTGGCCAATGTCGCCACCGGCGTGGCCTCGACGGTGTTTCGTGCGTCCCCCGGCACCGGCTCCGCCTTCTGGCCCATGCAGGCGGAAACGCAGCTGCTCTGGAGCGCCGACGACCGCCTCGTGTTTCCGTGGGAGCGCGACGGGTTCCTGCATCTGTACAGTGTGCCGGCAGCGGGCGGCGCGTATACCCAGCTCGATCGCGGCCCGCACGAGGTGGAATACGTCACGCTCGACCGCACGCGCACCCAGCTGCTCTTCAACTCCAACCAGGGTGATCGTGATCGCCGGCACCTGTGGCGGGTGAGTCCTGCCGGCGGCAATGCGCCCACGCCGCTCACCGGCGGGGCCAGCATTGAGTGGATGCCCACGCCACTGGCCGACGGCAGTGTGGCCTTCCTGCGGAGCGATGCACGGCTGCCGGCGCATGCGTCCCTCATCACGGCCACGGGCACCACGTTCGCCGCCGCCCGGTATCTCGCCCCCGAAACGATGCCGGCCAACTTCCCCAGCCAGGAGCTCGTGGTGCCGAGCGCGGTGGACATCACGGCGGCCGACGGCATCACGAGTCATGCGCAACTGTTCCTGCCACCGGCCGGTCGGTTCAGCGGCAAACGGCCGGCCATCATCTTCCTGCACGGCGGCTCGCGCCGGCAGATGCTGCTGGGATGGAACTACGGGGCGTACTACCACCACGCGTACGCCTTCAACCAGGCACTCGCCCTGCGCGGATGGGTGGTGCTCTCGCTCAACTTCCGCAGCGGCATCGGCTACGGACGCGACTTCCGCGAAGCGCTCGACTACGGCGCCGGCGGCGCCAGTGAGTACCGCGATGTGGTGGCCGCCGCGCGGTGGCTGCGTGCGCGCGCCGACGTGGACACCGGCAAGGTCGCGCTGTGGGGAGGCAGTTACGGTGGGTATCTCACCGCCCAGGGGCTGTCGCGCAACCCCGAACTCTTTGCGGCCGGCGTGGACGTGCACGGCGTGCACGACTGGAACGTGGGGATCCAGACGTTCCTCACCGACTACAACGCGCTCGAGGAGCCGGCCGCCTCCCGCCTGGCGTTCCTGTCGTCACCGCTCTCGCAGGTGCGCCAGTGGAAGGACCCGGTCCTGCTCATTCACGGGGACGACGATCGCAACGTGCGCTTCGTCGAGACGCTCACGCTCATACAGCGGCTGCGCGCGCAGCATGTGCCCGTGGAACAGCTGGTGCTGCCCGACGAGATTCACGGCTTCCTGCGGCACGAGTCGTGGATGCGCGTGTTCGAATCGGCCCTCGACTTCCTCGACCGGCGGGTGCGGCGGCAGCAGTGAGCGGTGAGGCTCGAGCGGCGCGTGGGAGAGTCGACCACGGAGCTGGAGCATAGAGCCCGGATCGCCGTCAGCCCGTGGCGGCGATCTCTTCGCCCGGATTGATGAACTGGTCCTGCTTGAGCTGGTACTGCCGGTTGTACAGATCGCGATAACGTCCGCCCAGCGCGAGCAGTGCGGCGTGGGTGCCACGCTCCACGATGCGCCCCTTCTCCAGCACGAGAATCTGGTCGGCACTGGTGATCGTGCTGAGGCGGTGCGCAATCACGAAGGTCGTGCGTCCGGCGCGGAGACGGCGCAGCCCCTCTTGAATGAGGTGCTCACTCTCCGAATCGAGACTCGAGGTGGCTTCGTCGAGGATGAGCACCCGCGGATCGGCCAGGATGGCGCGGGCGATCGCCACGCGCTGCCGCTGTCCGCCCGACAGTTTCACGCCGCGCTCGCCCACGATCGTATCGTACTGCTGCGGGAAGCCCATGATGAAATCGTGGGCATTGGCGATCTTGGCCACGGCCATGATCTCTTCGTCGGTGGCGCCCGGCTTGGTGAAGCCGATGTTGTCGCGCACGGTGCCGTCAAAGAGGAAGTTGTCCTGCATGACCACGCCCAAATGGCGGCGATAGTCGCGCAGCTTGAGCTCGCTGACCGGCGTACCATCCACACGGATGCGCCCCTGCTGCGGCTGCGCAAAGGCCATGATGAGCGAGATCATGGTGCTCTTGCCACTGCCACTCGAGCCCACCAGCGCCGTCGTGGTGCCCGCCGGTGCATCGAAACTCACATGCTGCAGCACGGGCACGTCCGGCTCGTACTCGAAGGTGACGTCCTCGAACTGCACGTGCCCCACCACGGCGGGGACCGCCTGCTTGGCCGCGTCCTCCTGGTCCTCGGTGACCATGTCACGCAGTTCGCGAATGCGATCGAGGCCCGCGAAAGCTTCGGTGATTTGCGTGCCGATGCTGGCAATCGAAATGAGCGGTGCCGTGACCATGCCGATGAACACCACGAACGTGATGAGGCTGCCCAGCGTCATGCGGCCGCGAATGACATCCCCACCGCCCACGTACATCACGATCACGCCGATCACGCCCACCACCCCGAGTCCCAGCGTACCGGTGAGCGACGTGCCGGTGATCGTCTTCGCGATATTCTGGAAGAGACGCTGCACCCCCTGGCCAAACACCTGCTTTTCCCGTTCCTCGGCGGTGTACACCTTGATGAGGCGGATGCCGCCCAGCGTTTCCGTGAGCCGGCCGGTCACTTCGGCCTGAATGACACTGCGCTCACGAAAGATGGGACGGAGGCGCTTGAAGGCGATGCTCATGCCGGCGCCGAAGAGGGCCAACGGGAGCACCGTGGCGAGGGTGAGCTTCCAGTTGAGATAGAGGAGCACGCCCATGGCCCCGATGGCGCTGAGGATGCCGCCGGTGAGCTGGATGAGCCCCGTGCCGATGAGATTGCGGATCCCCTCGGGGTCGCTCATGACCCGGCTCACCAGAACGCCACTCTTGGTGCTGTCGAAGTAGCGTACCGGGAGGCGAATAAGGTGCCCCTGCACCTCCTCGCGCAGCTGGGCGATGGCCTGCTGCGCGGCCACGCTCACCACCTGCGACAGGGCGTAGCCGGTCACGGACTGCACAAGGGTCGCGGCGAGGCCGGCGAGCGCGACATAGCCGAGCAGCCGCAGGTCGCCCTGCGGCAGCGCCTCGTCGAGCACCCGCTTCGTGCTGTAGGGGAGTACGAAGCTCGAGGCGCGACTGATGAGCATGAGCACGAGGCCGATGCCCACCGAGCGGCGATGCTGTATGATGAGCGCACGGGCTTCGCCCCAGGCTCGGCGGCTGTCGTACTTCGGCTTCTTGGGTGCGGCAGGGGGAGGAACCATCGTGGAAATTTAGTCGCGATGTCCCGCCCTCGTCGTGCGACAGAAAGATCATTATCACGTCAGTAACACGCCAGCATAAGCGTGTCGTTCATTCATCCTGAACCAGGTTCGGGGCTGCCGTTTCGCGGGCGAGGCGCGGGCGAGGCACGGGCGAGGCACGGGCGAGGCACGGGCGAACGGTTCCGCCCCCCGATACGTTCACGCCGGTAGGAGCACGTCGCGAGGCGCGCGTCTGGTTTGGTCCCCCGCGGCGACCTCCGGTAGTTTACGGAATGACCCGCTCCCCATCGGAACTGCATGTTCATACCAAATAAAGAAACGCTGGCCAAGGTCGAGGTGCTCGCCGACCTCGAGAAGGACGTGGACGAGTTGATGACGGCGCACGAAGCCAAGCGCGTGCTGTGGTTCCCGTCCGAACTGCTCGCCCCCGAGCCGGACACGGACCCCGATCTGCACGTGCGGCAGCTGCGCGAGCGGGCCCGTGGCATCAGCATGCCCGCCCGGGTGGCCCTGGCGCTGAATACCCTCACCGAAGAGGGGTTGCCGCATTTCCATCGCCTGCTCGCCACCTACCTGGGGGGCGACACCTTCTGGGCCAAGTGGAACAACCTCTGGACTGCCGAGGAGGACCGGCACGGGGCGGTGCTGCATGACTACGCGCACGACAGTCGCATCCTCGACAATCCCGTGCTCGAGCGCATGCAGTTCGAGTACCTCAAGGCGGGCTTCGAGCCGGAATGGGACAAGGACCCGTACCGGGTGTTCGTCTACACGTCGCTGCAGGAGCGCGCCACGCAGGTGAGCCACGCCAACACCGGCAAGCTCGCCGGTGAGTACGAGCCGCTCATCGGCGAAGTCCTCGCCAACGTGGCCAAGGAAGAAGCGCGGCACTACGTGTTCTACCGCGAGATCTTCAAGCGCGTGCTCGAGCGCGACGCCAGCAACGCCATGGTGTCGGCGTCGCTGATCATGCCCAGCATCGAGATGCCGGGGGTGAGCATGCCGCACTTTCGCGAGATGGCCGACGTGATCCGCCGCGCGGGTATCTACGGGCCGCGCGACTACATCCGGATCGTCGAGGATCTCATCAAGTTCTGGGCGCTCGACAAGGTCGAGGGGCTCAACGAAGCGGGGAAGAAGGCGCAGGAAAAGATCATGGCCATCACGGCGCGCCTCGAACGCGTGGCCGACATGATGGAGACGCGCAGCAAGGCCAAGACCTTCGCTTTCAACGTCGCCTTCGCGCGCGAATTCGCGATGGACTGACGCGCACGGCGCGAGTACCGGCCGCAAGGCGGGGGACGGTTGGCGCCGCACCGGCGCGACCGCCGTCCCCCGCGTTCGTCTTCAGCCGGAGTTCCTGAGCCCCGCCGCAATGCCGTTGATGGTGATGTGGATGCCGCGTCGGACGAACTCGTCCACCGCCGCCCCCGCCTCGGCGGTTTCCCGATGCCGGTGCAGCAGCGCGATCTGCAGGTGATTGAGCGGGTCCATGTAGGGAAAGCGGTTCGCGATCGAGCGGGCCAGCAGGGGATTGTCCACGAGCAGTTGCTCGGCGCCCGTGATCAGGCGCAGGGCGTCCCGGGTGCGCTGCCACTCCGCCTCGATGGCGCTGAAGATGCCGCGCCGCAACGCCACGTCACGGACCAGCTCGGAATAACGCGACGCCACGCGCAGGTCACTCTTGGCCAGCACCATGTCCACGTTGCTGAGCAGCGTGCGGAAGAACGGCCAGCTGCGCGCCATGCGCTGCAGCACCGCCAGGCCGTCGGGCTCCTCCGCCAGCCATTCGGTGACCGCCGTGCCCACGCCGTACCACCCCGGCAGCATGCACCGGCACTGCGCCCACGAAAACACCCACGGAATGGCGCGCAGGTCCTCGATGCGATCGCCCGGCTTCCGGCTCGCCGGCCGGCTACCAATGTTGAGGGTCGCGATCTCGGCCAGCGGGGTACTCTCGCGGAAGTACTGCGTGAAGCCCGGCGTGTCGTACACGAGAGCGCGATAGGCGCGATAGGCCTTGGCCGACAGCTGCTCCATGACCGGATGAAAGGTGGCCGCGCGGTCGGCCTGGTTCTCGTGGTCGGTGAGCGTGGCCTCGATCGTGGCCGCCACGAGCAACTCGAGGTTGCGACGCCCCACGTCGGGGGCGGCATACTTGCTCGCGATCACCTCCCCCTGCTCGGTAAGGCGAATCTGCCCGGTCACGGCCCCCGAGGGCTGCGCGAGAATGGCCTCGTAGCTGGGGCCACCGCCGCGCCCGACGCTGCCGCCGCGCCCGTGGAAGAAGCGCAGGCGGACCCCCGCGTCGGTCGCCACGCGCATGAGATCGAGTTCGGCGCGGTACAGCTCCCAGCCGCTCGTGAGAAAACCGCCATCCTTGTTGCTGTCGCTGTAGCCCAGCATCACTTCCTGCCGGTCGGCGCGCGAGCGCACGAGCGCGCGGTAGGCCGGGAGCGCGAAGGCGGCCGCCATCGTGGCGCCGGCACGCTGCAGATCGCTGATCGTCTCGAACAGCGGAATGATGTGCAAGCCCAGCGTGGGCGCCTCTCCGCTCGTGACCAAACCCGCCTCCTTGAGCAGGAGCGCCACTTCCAGCAGATCCGAGACCCCATCGCACTTCGAGATGATGTAATGGGGCAACGCCGCCGCGCCGTAGCGCGCCCGCCACTCGCGGAGCGCAAACACGATGGCCAGCTCGCCGCGGGCCTCGTCCGCGTAGGTGAGATGCGGAGAGTAGAGCGGGCGAGCACTCACCAGTTCGCCCGCCAGCAGCGCCACGCGCTCCGCCTCGGAGAGCGCGGCATAGCTGGCACACACACCGGCCCGCGCCAGGAGCTCCGCCACCACCCGCTCGTGCACATCGGCGTTCTGTCGCACGTCGAGCGGTGCCAGATGGAAACCGAATACATCGACGGCCGTCAGCAGGTGGCGCAGGCGTCCGCTCGCCAGCACTGGCAGGCCCGTGTGCACCAGGGCGTCGTGCACCACCTGCAGGTCGGCGCGCAGGGCGTCGGGTGCCTCGTATGGCGCCGCATCCCCCAGCGCAGCGCGCGTGGGCGGGGGCAGCTCCAGCCGCTGCATGGTGGCCACCAGTCGTGCGTACACGCCGCTCAAGGCACGCCGGTACGGCTCATCCAGTCGCTGCACCGACCGATCGGGCGAGGCGGCGGCGAGAGCAGCGAGCGACGGCGTGGGCGGATGCAGGGCACTGGAGATACTCAGGACCCCGCCCAGCGCGTGCACCTCCTGCAAATAGAAGTCGAACGCCGCAGCCGCCTGCAGCCGCAGGGTGTCGCGCAGGATGTCGGCCGTGACGAAGGGATTGCCATCGCGGTCGCCGCCGATCCAGCTGCCCACCTGCAGGAAGGTGCCACAGTCGCCCGCGTCGTGCGGGAACCGCTCCGCGAGGAGCGCCGCAGCGTGCGCGTACAGTCGCGGGACTTCGGTGAAGAAGGTGGCACGAAAGTAGGCGATACCGTTCTTCACCTCGTCGAGCACACGCAACCGCTCCCCGCGCACCAGACGTGTGTGCCAGAGGGTGAGCACCTGACGCTGCAAGGCCCGATCGTGCTCCGCCTGCTCTTCGGGGGTGAGCGCCAGCCGATCACGCGCCGTCAGCAGATCCGCAATGTGCTGCATGGCCACCTGCGTACTCTGCCGCTGCACTTCGGTGGGGTGGGCGGTGAGCACCGGCATCACCAGACCGTGCGCGAAGAACTCACGCAGCCGGGCGAGCGCCACCGCGTCGTTGCCCAGGGCCTGGCGTACGGCATCGATCGCATACGCAAGCGAGCCCTGGCGGGGTGGCGAGCCCTCGCGTTCGTGGGCACGGCGCCGGCGGGCGCGATGCGTATCTTCGGCGATGTTGGCCAGCTGCAGGAAATAGGCGAATGCCCGCACCACACTGAGCATGACCCGCGGCGGCAACCCGTCCAGGAGGGCGTGCAGCACCGCCCGGTCCTCGGCGCGGCCGTCACGCGCAAAGCGCACGGCCGCCTGCCGCGTCTGCTCCACCAGTCTGAAGGTGTCGTCTCCCTCCTGCTCGCGGATCGCGTCACCCAGCAGTCGGCCCAGCTCGCGAACGTCGTCGCGAAGCGGGCGATCCTTATCGTCGCGGTCGTCCGTCATGCGCCCAAGCTGCGCTCGGGCCTTCGCGCCCGCAACGCGCGCTGCCGACGTTCAGCGCGACGTGGTCGCCGTGCTCAACGCCGCGGGGGCGCCACATCGAGCCCGCGCGCCACCACATCGGGGAAGTCGCCGAAGATGCCATCCACCCCGAGCCGCACCATTTCGCGCACCTCCGCGACCGGGTCGCCACCGTACCGGGCGGCCAGGAAGACCGGCTCCGACCGCAGCGTCCACACGTGCACCTTGAGGCCGGCATCGTGTGCGTCGCGAATCACACGGGAGGGGACCGCCGCCGAGTCCGGTGCCACCACCAGTCGCTGGTTCACGCCCACCCCGTCGGCGAACGTGGCAATGTCCCGCAGGCGGGCCGGCGTGAGCGCCCGCTCACTGACGAGATATACCAGCCGCACACGCGTCTGGCCGCGCAGCGCCCGCAGGTTGTCGTCCTCGAAGCTCTGGATGTACACCGGGGCATCGCGCCGGTCGAGCCCGCGCGCCCGCAACGAGGCCAGCAGCGCCGGCTCGAGCGGCAGCCCGATGACGCGATGGTAGCTGGGGTGCTTGGTCTCGGGGTAGACCCCCACAACCCGCCCGCGGGCGCGCCCCAGCGAATCGGCCAGCGCCAGTACCTCGTCGAAGGTGGGAATGGGGAACTGCCCATCGTAGGCGTGCGACCGGAAGGACAGCCGCTCTCTGGCCCGCAGCGTACGCAGTTCGGCGAGCGTGAAGTCTTCGGTGAACCACCCGGTCACGCTGTCGCCGTCCACCACCTTGCGGGTGCGCCGCTCGGGAAACTTCGAGGCGACATCGGTGGTGCCACCGATTTCGTTCTCATGACGCGCCACCAGCACCCCGTCCTTGGTGCTGACGAGATCGGGTTCGATGAAGTCCGCGCCCATCTCCACGGCCAGCGTGTACGCGGCGACCGTGTGTTCGGGACGGTGCCCGCTGGCGCCCCGGTGCGCGATGATGATGGGGCGATCCGTCGGCACGGGCTGAAGCGCGGGACGCATGCACGCCGTGGCGGCAAGCAGGACGGCGAAGCACAGGGTGCGGCGTGGCGGTATCACAGGCGGGAGACGAGAGGGACGCGGGACGATGAACCAACGGACGACCACCACCTCACGGTACCTCCTCGTGCGACGGGCTGCAGGAGCGTGCGCGAATTGGTGGCCACTCTTTACCGGCTCGTCACGCATCCCCCTGCCTCGACGGATCGTTTGCCCGCCATTGACGCCGCCGCAGGCGCCTCGCAGGATAGTCCCATGGTCTCCATCGCCCCCGAGTCGTTGCTTGCCGCCATCCGCACCAAGGACCAGCTGGCCGTCGTGCGCCTGCTGGACGAGGACGCCAGCCGGGCCGGCATGCGGGCCAGCGGCGGAGAGTCGCTGGTGCTGCATGCGGCGTATGTGGGTGCGTTCGACCTCGTGCCGCTGCTGCTGCGCGGGCGTGCGCTCGACGCGTGCGAGGCGGCGGCCATTGGGGATGTGGAGGCGCTACGGGCCGCCATCGAGAACGACGATGATGCCCGGGTGCGCCGCAGCAGCGACGGTTGGACGCCGCTGCACCTCGCGGCATTCTTCGGTCGCGACGACGCCGTGGCGCTGCTCATCGACCACGGCGCGCCGCTCGACGCGCACGCCACGAACGCGACGCGCAATACGCCGCTCCATGCGGCGCTGGCCGGTGCCACGAGGCCCGGCATCGTGCGCCGGCTCATCCTGGCCGGCGCCGATGTCGCGGCGCGTGGCGCCGGCAACAGCACCCCGCTCCACCTGGCGGCGTCGCGGGGCGATGAGGCCCTCTGCGATCTCCTGCTGGCCCGTGGCGCCGACCCACTGGCCATCATGGAAGACGGTACGACCCCTGGTGCTCTGGCCACGGCGCGTGGCTTCGGCGCCCTGGGCGACCGCCTCGCCATGATCGCCGAGTGAGCCGCCCACCGCACGCGGCCGGCTAGGCCGCGTGCGGATCGGTCGTGGCAAACCGCGGGATCGACGCCGAGGCTGACGCCTCCGCATCGTCGAGCGCCGGAGCGAGCAGCTTGTACATGACGGGCGTCACCAGTCGGGCGATGAGCGTGCTGCTCACCAGCCCGCCAATGATGACCCAGGCCAGCGGCGAGTACAGGCCACTGCCCTGAAACGCCAACGGGAGCAGCCCGCCGATGGCCGTGAAGGTGGTCAGTACGATGGGCAGGAAGCGCACTTCACCGGCGCGCTGGATCGCCTCGTCCAGCGCCACGCCTTCGCGCCGCAGCTGGTCGGTGAAGTCCACGAGCAGGATACTTGTCTTGATCTCGATGCCCACCAGCGCCACGAAGCCGATCATGGCCGTGAAGCTCAGGGTGTACCCGCTGAACAGCAGGGCCACGATGCCACCGACGACGCCGAGTGGAATCACGCTCGCCACCACCAGCGTCGTACGGAAGTCGCGGAACTCCAGCACGAGGATGGCGAGGATGGCGAACACCGCCACCACGACCGCCCCGCCGATCCCGCCAAAGCTCTCCTCCCGGCTTTCGATCTCGCCGGCCGGTACGAGCGTGTAGCCGGTGGGGAGCGGAATCGCCTGGAGCCGCTCGATGATCTCGCGGGTCACCGCATCGGTGTTGTAGCCCGACTGGACGTAGCTCGTCACGGTGACCGCGCGCTGCCGGTCACGCCGGTCGATGGACGTGGGTGAGGAGGCGAAGCGCACCTGCGCGATCTGCGCGAGCGGCACCATGGCCCCGGTCACACTGCTCACGGAAATGCGCTCGAGCGCCTCGGGCGCCGGACGCCCCTCGTGCGCCATGCGCACCACGATCGGATACTCGTCGCCATTGTCGGCGCGCATCTTCCCCGCCTCGAGACCGGCGATGCCGAGGCGCAGTGTGCGCTCCACTTCGGCACTCGGGACCCCCAGCAACCCCGCCTTCTGCTTGTCCACGACGAGGCGCAGATCCGACCGGCGCAGGCGCACGGGGTTGTTCACGTACTGGGTACCGGGCGTCTCCTTGAACACCGTCTCGTACTGTGCGGCGATGCGCGCCAGCGTGTCGAGGTCCGTGCCTTCCACCCGCATCGCGATGGGCGCATCGATGGGCGGCCCATTCACGAATTCCTTGAGTTCGATACGCGCGCCGGGATACAACGCCAGCAGGGTGCGCAGCGAGTCGAGCGTGCGTGGCGTCCGCTCCTCGTGATAGGCCTTGAGCAGTACCAGCAGCTGGCCGCGGTTGGGCGCCTCGGCGCGCTGAAAGACGTTGTAGTACACCTCCGGATTGTCCTTGCCCACATTGGCGAAGACCCCGCGCGTATTGGCGTCCTGCATCACCACCTGTTCGGCGTACCGCACCGCGGCATCGGTCTCCGTGAGCGACGTGCCTTCCGGCATGGTGACGTCCACGTGGTACTGCGGCGTACCCGCCTTGGGGAAGAGCGAGAAGCCCACCAGCGGCACGAGCCCCATGGTCGCGACCACCAGCGCGAACGACGCCACCAGCGTGGCCCGCGGCCGCGCCATCGCGCGGCGCAGCAGCGGGGCGTAGCTCCGCTTGATCCCGCCGTCGAGCCACTGCAAGACCGCGTTGCCATCGGCGTGCTCGTGCCGCGGCATGAGGCGGCTGGCGAGCCACGGAATGATGGTGAGCGACACCACGAGCGACGCAAGCACGGCATAGACCACCGCCAGTGGCAGCGACCGGATGTAGCGCCCCGACAGCCCGGGGAGGAACAGGAGCGGCACGAAGGCGAAGATGAGGGTACCGGTGGCCCCGAGGACCGCGACGCCGATCTGCTTCGTTGCCTCGATCGCCGCCTGCGTGCGCGAATACCCCTCGCGCAGGAACCGCGCGATGTTCTCGACGACCACGATGGAATCGTCCACAAGCAGACCGAGGGCGATCACGAAGCCCACGATCGACAGCTGGTTGATGGAATAGCCAGTCGCGTAGAGCAGCATCACCCCGATGGCGAGTGACGTGGGAATGGAGATCATCACGATGAGGCTGGCGCGAGTCCCCAGCGGCAGGAGCGTGAGCAGCACCAGGCCGATCGCGAGGGCGAAGTCCCAGCCCAGCCGCGACAGGCGGGCATTGACGTTCTCGGATTGATCGAAGCCGCGGGCGAGCGACATGCCGGGCGGGAGCGTGGGTTCGAAGGCGTCGAGTACCTCCCACGCGCGGTCGCGCACCTCGGCGATGTTGCGCCCTTTCTGCACCGCGGCCGTCACGAACAGCGCCCGTTGGCCATTGTAGCGGCCCATGTGCACGGCGTCCCCGTCGTTCCACTGCACGGTGGCCACATCCTGCACCCGCACCACGGCCCCATCACTGCCGCCCACAACGGTGCGCCCGACCTCATCGGTGGTGCGATAACGGCCGAGCGTGGACACGTTGTAGCGCCGGGTTCCCACATCCACCGAGCCACCGGGAATCTGTGTATTGTCGCTCCCCAGCGCCTGGAGCACCTGCGCGGGCGTGAGTCGCAGCTGCGCCAGCCGGCCGAGGTCGAGGGTCACCTGCATCTCGCGCGGGGGTGCCGCCCAGCGCGCCGCCTGCTTGACGCCCGGTACGCGCTCGAGCGCATCCTCGAGACGCTTGGCCACGTCGTCCATGCGCGCATACGGCACCGACGGGGCCACGAGCGCGAGCTGCAGCACGGCAAGATCGCTGTTTTCGTTGCGCTGCACCTCGAGTCGCTGCAACGCCGCCGGCAGCGCGGGGCGCAGCGCATTGACCTCGCGGATGACCTGGTCGTACTTGCGGTCCGCATCGACTTCGGATTCGAACTCCACGCGAATCACCGTCAGGCCATCAGAGCTGGTACTCTGGAGGTTCTTGAGATCCTCCAGCGTGCGGAGCTGCCGTTCAAGTGGCTCGGCAACCAGCTGCTCCATGTCTTCCGGGCTTGCGCCCGGATAGACGGCCACCGCCGTGAAGATGGGAATGGGGAAATCGGGATCCTCGGCGCGGGCAATGTTCATCCAGCTCACGGCGCCCAGGGCGACGAACATGAGGAAGATGAGCACCGTGAACTGCCACCGCCGAACGGAGAACTCGGTGAGGGCGCTGAGCAGGTTCACGGAGTGCGCCTCCCGGTGGCTGCGGCGAGCAAGGCGGCGCGGGCCGTCGTCGAGGCCGTCACGCTGTCGAGGAACGGCGTGGTGATGATGCGCACCGGTGCCCCGGCGGTGACATACGTGGCGCCGCGGGTGATGACGCGTGCTTCGGGGGCGAGACCGTTGATGTGGACCTGATCACCGGAGAGCGCACCCACCGCGACTCGCTGCGGCGCGGCAACGGGCGCACCGGCGCTGTCGACGCGAATGGTGTACACGGTGGCGGAGTCGCGATCGGCCTCAAGCAAGGCATCCACGGGGATGCGCATGGCCACCGGCTTCCCCTTCACCGCAATGCGGAGCTGGCCCACGAGGCCGCTCGGCAGGGCATCAGTGCCGGTGAGTGACACCTCCACCGCGTAGGTGCCGGTGCGGGGGTCGGCGGAGCGTCCCACCAGGATCACCTTGCCCTCGAAGCGGGCCTTCGGCATGGCATCGAAGTGCACGGTGGCGGCGTCGCCGACGCGGATGCGCAGCGCATCGCGGTCGGGCACACCGGCCCGGAGCACGCGCCCGCGGCGGGTGCCGCCCATGGTCAGCACCGTGGTTCCGGGGCCGACGGTGCTGCCGGGAGCGACCTGACGTCGCAACACGATGCCGGCCTCGGGTGCGGTGATGACGGCGTAATCCCGGTTCACGCGGGCCGCCGCCAGATCGGCGCGCGCGGCGTCGAGTGCCGAGGTGGCATCCTGCAGCTGGGCCAGCGTGGCGACGCTGTCGACCGTCAGACGCTGCACCCGTGCCTGATCGCGCTGGGCCTTGTCGGTGGCCACCTCCGCCTTGGCCACGGCGGCGTCGATCTCACGCAAGTCGAGGGCGGCGAGGATCTGGCCACGCTGCACAGTGGCACCTTCGTCCACGAGCACGCGGGTAATGACCCCACCGATCTTGAAGGCCAGCGGAATCTCGTCGCGCGATTCGAAGGTGCCGGTGGCGGTCACGACCGCCATGGAGTCTCCCGGGTCGAGCGTGGCAACGGTCACCGGCACGGGGGCGGCGCGCAGCGTCGGGGCGTCAGCGGCCGCCGTGTCGGTGCTGGTGCCACAAGCGGCGAGCAGGGGGGCGACGAGCAGGAGCGGGGTTCGGGGGAAGCGGGCGGGCGACGCCATGGCGGGGGTCCGGGGGGTCGGGGTTGAAGGGCGCATGGTCGGTATGGGTTCAGTTGGGAAGCGCACGCAGGGCGGCGGCGCGTTCGAGTTCCACCACCCGGGAGGCGTAGGCGAAGCGGCTGATGACGCGATTGAGCGCGGCGGCGGTGGCACTGGAGCGCGCGCCGAAAAACTCCACCTGCGTGGCCAGCCCTTCCGCGAAGCGACGCTGCACAAGGGCGAAGGCGCGTTCCGCCGAGGCGGCACGGTCATCGGCCGAAGCCAGCATGGCGCGGGCGGCGTGTACCGCGTCCACGGCATTGCGCACCTGCAGGCTCACGGCGCGTACCGCTTCGCGCTGCCGGTATTGCGCCTCCACGCGCGTGGCCTGGGCCTGCTCCCGCCGTGCCGCGTCCTGGGTGCCGTTGAAGAGATTCCACGTGAGCACGAGCGAGGCGATGCCCACGTCGTTATCGCGGTCGAACCGGTAGCGGTTGCCCTGCACGCCATAACTGGCGGCGAGGCCGACATTCGGCAGAAACGCCGCCGCCGCGGCGCGTTCCTGCGCACGGGCGATGGTGATGCCACTCGCACTTTGCGCAAGTTCCTCGCGGCGTTGGAGCGCCGCCGCCACGAGCACGTCCCCATCGGTGAGGCGGGCGGCGAGCATGGTGCTGTCGTCAACGAGGGCGATGGGCGCCTCGTCGGGCGCATTGCGCAGCAGGTTGAAACCACGTCGGGCGGCGTCACGCTGCCGCCGGGTGTCTTCCAGCTGCTGCTGCAGTTCGCTGCGCTCGGCGCGGGCGCGCAGGAGTACGTCCGGCGTGGCCTGTCCGTTGGCGATCAGGCGCTCGCTCACCCGCAGGTTTTCGTCGAGCACCGGCACGGTGGCCTCGAGCGTTTCGACGGCGCGGACGGCGGTCGCGTACCCCAGCCACGCCTGCTGGACATCGGCGGCGAGTTGCCGCATGGCGGCGCGCCGCGCACTCCCGACCAGATCCCGCTGGGCCCGAGCCGCGGCGCGGGCGGCGAAGAGGGCGTCATTGAAGACCGGCAATTGCAGCTCGAGCCTGGTCTCCTGCCGAAACGGCAACGTCGCGGCGACATCGGTGGGGAAACGCTGCTGACCCAGCAGCTGATTGAGGGCGCCGTAGGCCGGATTGATGAAGTCGCCGATGTTCACGACGCCGCTGAACTCCGAGTAGCGGGCGTTCACCCCCAGCGACGGCAGCAGGCGTCCGTTGGCTTCGCGCATCCCGGCGTCGGCGCGGCGGAGCGCCTCCCGTTGCTGCGCGAGCGAGAGGTTCTCGCGGAGCGCTTCATTGACGTAGCCGTCGAGCAGTTCACGCGCCGTGCCCGGCTGCTGCGCGGCCACCGGCGTGGCGGCGAGCAGTGCCACAACGGTCGCAGTGACCCACGGACGACCAGACGTCGGATTGATGTTGAACATCGCTAGTTGAAATAACAGTGTTAGGTAAACGGACCGAGAGAAAGGCGCCTGAGCGCCCGGTGAGCAACGAGCGCGGAGCGGTCAGCGCGGGTGGCGAATGGCACCTCGAATGAGCGTATCGCACATGGTGCGCACAGTGAGCCGCGGGTCGTTGAGCACGATGTGCGGGTCCTGACAGTGTGTGTACCAGAGCGCGATCACGCCGTGGATGCCGCCCCAGAACATCTGGGCGAGTTCGACCGGGTCGGTGAGCTCCGGCCGATAGAGGCCTTTGGCGATGCCTTCCTGGACCGTGGCGTACAGGAACTGGTAGGCGTCTTCGTCGGGCCTCTTGAAGCCGTTGCCGTGGGCATCGATGCGCTCATGATCTAATGGTGTCATGAACATGAATCGATACTGGCTTGTATTCTCCATGGCGAAGTCCGTATAGGCCAAGCCCATGACACGGAGCCGATCCACCGGATTCTCGATGCGCCCAATGCTGTACATCGCCTGACCGAGCGCCGAAAAGTCGGCCATGCACAGTTCGACGATGAGCGCGTCCTTGTCGCGGAAATGATGGTAGATGGCCGTGGGGGTGTAGCCGATCTTCGCCGCAATGGCCCGCATGGTGGTGGCTTCCACCCCCTCCGTCACGAACAACTCGCGCGCCGCGTCCAGGATGGCCTGACGCGTTTCTGCCTTCTGCCGTTCCCGGCGGGCCAGCGATGCGGTGCGGATGACGGAGGTGGTCACACGGGAAGTGTACGGCATTCACCTAACACTGTCAAGTCAATTGGATGAACGGCGGACTGCCGAGTGGCGGATGCCCGGCACTCGCCGTTCAGCCCGTTTCCATCCGGACGTTGCGCCGCCCCAGCCAGTACGCCACGCCCAGCCAGAGGAAACTCATGGGCGCCGCCATCAGGGAGATCGTCCCCGCCGCCAGTCCAGCCGCCGACAGCCCCGCATACGACCACGCCCCGATCTGATCGCCGCCGCGGTACACGAACGTATCGATGAAGTTCTTGGCCTTGTAGCGGTCTTCCGGCGGCACCACGGTAAACAGCACCTCCCGCGCCGGTCGGCCGAAGGCGTACTCCCCGGCCCGCCGCAGCACCTGGAAGAGCACGAACACCGTGAGCGTGCCCCACGTCCCCAGGGCGGTGAAGCCCACCAGGCTGAGTACGGGCATGATCGCCAGCGTCGCCCCCACCCCCACCCACTTGATCACGCGCCCCGTGACGAACAGCTGCGCCAGGATGGTGAGGCTCTGCACCACCGTATCGATGGTGGCCAGAAAGGCCGTGCGGGCCTCGCGATCGGCGTAGCGCGCGCCCACGATCTCCGCCTGCTGGAAGTACAGCACCGTGGAGCCGATGGTAAACAGCAGCATGTACGCGCAGATGCCCAACAGATACGGGCTCGTGAGGACGTGCGTGATCCCTGCCAACGACGAGCCACCCACCGACTTGTCGGCCGCATCGCGGGCGCGCGTGTCGTCGCGGAAGCTGGGCGGGAAGCGCTTCGCCGCCTGCACGGCACACTCAAGCAGCACCACACTCATGACCATGAGCACCGGCGTGCCGACCACCTGTGCCAGACGCGAGGTGAGAAACGCACCGGCGAGTGCGCCCAGAGTGCCGCCCACGCTGATGAAGCCGAACAGCCGCTTCCCCTGATCGGGGCGGAAACTGTCGGCCATGAACCCCCAGAACACCGAGGGGATGAACAACGAGTAGATGCTGGTGAGGATCCAGAATGCCGGGCCGAGGTAGGGCTCCCACGCCAGCGGACCGTACTTGATGATGGCCGCGAACCCCAGCAGCAGCGCAATGAAGATGCGATAGACGATGGGGATGAAGCGCCGCACCGGCAGCCGCGCCACGATGGCCGAAAACACCGGATTCATGGCCAGCGTGGTGAGCAGCGTGCCGGTGAACAGCCACGGCAGCTTGTCGGTCCCCGCCGCCACGCCGGCCGCATCGCGCACCGCCCGCAGAATGAAATAGCTGGCGAGCGCGAAGAAGAAGTAGGTGGCGGCGAGCAGCGTGGCCCGCTCTTCGCCCGGCTCGACCGTGCCGAGCCGAGAGAGAAGGCGCTTCACTCAGCGACCAGCTCTGGCGCGCCACTCCGCCAGCACCTGCTGCTCCTTCTCCGGGGCAAGGCCGGCCTTGAGCTGTGCCTGACGCTCCGGCGACTGCTGATGGAAGTAGGTCAGCGTGTCGCGCGCCGTCTGGGCGAGTGGTCGAAACGTGAGCCCCGCCTTCACCGCCTTGCTGATGTCCATGCGGGCCCAGCCAGCGCTGTTGCCGCGCGGCGGCATCCACACGGGCAGGTCGGCGTAGGGGCGCAGCTTGCGCTCGAGCAGGAAGTCGGCGTCCACCCAGGTGAAGCGGGTATCGCTGGTCGTGACCGCCTTGCAGCCGTACAGCATCTCGCTCATGGTGAGGCCGTACTGCGGGCCCACCACGTTGTAGGTCCCGGTGGCGTCGGCTTCGCACAGCCGGATGATGAACTCCGTGAGGTCGCGCTGGTCGATGAAGGCCACGGGATCGTCGGGGGTGCCGGGCGCGAGCATCTCGCCCCCCTGCTCCACGCGAATGGGCCAGTACGAGAAGCGATCCGTGAGATCGCCGGGGCCCACGATGAGCCCCGGGCGCACGATGAGCGCCTTGCGCTCGCCGAAGGTGGCCTTCGCGTCCATCTCGCCGCGCACCTTCCGCTCGCCGTAGCTGGCATCCTTCTCGGTGGCATCGGGGGCGGCCGGCGGGTTGAGCTGGTCGACATCGGCTTCACTGATGCCGATCTTCGCCCGGTTCTTGTACGTGCTGAGGGTGCTCACGAACACGTACTTGCCCACGTTCGGCGCCAGAACGGCGCCGGCCTCACGCACCCAGCGCGGCACCTGCACCGGGTTGTCGATCACCACGTCCCAGGTGCGACCTTCCAGCGCCTTGTAGCCACCCGGCGCATTGCGATCGCCGATGAGCTTCTCGACGGTTGGGAACAGCCCCGGATTGGTACGGCCGCGATTGAACAGGGTGACCGTGTGGCCGCGCGCGAGCGCGTACTCCACCTGATGCGGCCCGATGAATCCGGTGCCGCCGAGAATGAGAATGCGCAGCGGCTTGAGTGGCGTGTTGTGGGTAGCCATGGTCAGGTTCCCGTCTTCGCGTGCCACGCGGCCAGTACCGCCTTTTCCTTCTCGGGTGCGATACCGGCCCGCGCCTTTTCCTGCTCCACCGCCGGACGGGTCTTGTACCAGTCGAGCGTGCTCCGGGCCGTGTCCGCGAGCGGGCGGACGGTGAGTCCCGCGGCGTAGGCCTTCTGGCAATTCACCTGCATGAAGCCGAGGGTGGGGCCCTTGGCAGGCTGCCACACCGGCATCTCGCTCCAGGCGCGCACCTGCTGCTCGGCGAGGAACTCCGCCGGCACCCACGTGAATCGGGCGTCGCTCGTGGTGACGCTCTTGATGCCGAGCAGCATCTCGGCGATGGTCGTCGGCCCCTTGGGGCCCGTGGCGTTGAAGGTGCCCAGCGTGTGGTTCTCACCGGTCCGCACGATCCACTCACTCAGGTCGTGCACGTCCACATACTGCACGGGATCGTTCGGCGTGCCGGGCGCGAGAATCTCGCCGCCCTTGTCGATGCGCACCGGCCAGTAGCTGAAGCGGTCGCTCAAGTCTCCGGGGCCCACGATGAGCCCCGGGCGCACGATCGTCAGCTTGTCCTCGCCAAACTGCGCCTTCGCTTCGAGTTCGCAGCGCACTTTGTTGGGACCGTAGGCAGCGCCGTCGTTGCTGGCCCAGATGGCTTCCGCGCCAGGTGTGTGCAGTGGGCCGTTCTCGTCCATCCCCGGCTTCGAATAGTCGCTGAACACCGAGATCGTCGACACGAACACGTACTGCCCCACCCGCCCCTTGAGCGCCACGCCCGCATCGCGCACCCACGCCGGATTGCGCGTGGGGTTGTCGATCACGACGTCCCAGGTGCCCTGCTTGAGACCATCATGACCACCGGCCATGTTGCGATCGCCGATGATGCGCGGGACCGTGGGGAAGAGCCCCGCGTTGGTCTTGCCGCGATTGAACAGCGTGAGCTTGTGCTGGCGCGCCAGCGCGTACTCCACCTGCTGCGGCCCAATGAAGCCGGTGCCGCCCAGAATGAGAATGCGCAGCGGCTTGGGCTGTGCGTCGCCTGTTTCGGGGCGATACGCGAGTGGGCGCACCCCGTCGGCGGTGAAGGCCTCGGCCACGGCGGGGAGGCCGAGCCCCACCGCGCCACCGAGCACGGCGGACGTCTTGAGAAACTGCCGACGGTCGAGCGTCATGGGACTCCCTTCAGGGCGTGATCTTCCGGTCGAGCTGCTGGATAGTCTTCGTGGACGCCGGGCGCTCCTTGCGGAGGCGCGCGGATACTGCTTCAGCCCGGGCGAGGGCGCGCAACACATTCTCCCCGGCGAGGCCGCGGAGTTCCGCTTCGGTCCAGCCGCGCTTCACGAGCTCGGCCAGCAGGTACGGATACTTCGACACGTCCTCGAGCCCCTGCACCGTTTCGGTGATGCCGTCGTAGTCGCCCCCCATGCCCACGTGCGCGGCACCAGCGACCTGCTTGATGTGATCGAGATGGTCGGCGACATCGCTGATGGTGGCGATGGGCGTGGGGTTGCGTTCGCGCCAGGCGGCCGTCGCCTTGAACTGCGCGTCATTGTCCCCCGGGTACCGCTTTGCGATGGAGTCGCGCACAGCCGTGAGCGCCGCCCCGTGATTGGCCACCGTCTGCGATACGAACCCGGGCACGAAAGTCACCATCACCACGCCGCCGTTTTTGGGCAGGCGCGCCAGAATGCTGTCGGGCACGTTGCGCGGCACGTTGGTAATGGCGCGTGCACTCGAGTGGGAGAAGATCACGGGCGCTTCGGTGGTGGTGAGCGCATCGCTCATCACGCCGGGCGATACGTGCGAGAGGTCCACGAGCATCCCCAGCCGGTTCATCTCACGCACCACTTCACGTCCGAAGTTGGTGAGACCACCGTGCCGCTGCCGGTCGTTGGCCGCGTCGGCCCAGTCGAGGGTGACGTTGTGCGTGAGCGTCATGTAGCGCACGCCCAGATCGTAGTACGCGCGCAGCGCTCCGAGTGAATTCTCGATGGCGTGCCCCCCTTCCATGCCCAACAGCGACCCGATCTTCCCCTGGGCGTACGCCTTGCGCACCTCGGTGGCCGTGAGCGCGGGCGTGAACACATCGGGATAGCGGGCAATGACGCGACGGGCGATGTCGATCTGTTCGAGCTGCACGCGCGCGTAGCCGCTGTCGCGGATGTCGCCGGGGATGTACACCGACCAGAACTGCCCGCCCACCTGCCCCTGCCGCAGCCGGGCAATGTCGGTCATGCCTCTCGTCGTGCGGCGCAGGTTGTACGCCTCCACGTCGAGCGGCTTCTCCTTCTCCTCGCGCATGGCCCACGGCAGGTCATTGTGCCCATCCACGAGCGGCGAGCGGCGCAGCAGCCGGCGCACGTACGCCAGACGCACCTCGAGCGAGGCATTGCGGAGGTCCTGCGTGGCCTTGCTGGTGGCGGCGGGCTTGCGGGCGGGGGCCTGTGCCGCGAGCGGGGCGGTGGCGATCGCGGCGGAGAGCGCCAGGGTGACGGCGGTGAGCAGCGCAGTCGTGAGTTTGGGGGTTGTGTCATGGGTTACGGGTTTGCGCCCACGACCCATGCACGCGAACTCACACCCCGAAACGGATCGGTCCAAAGCCGGCTCGTTCGTGATCTCCGTCAGCATCCCAGTCGCTCCAGATAATGCGGGAGCATCTTGCGCCACCACGGCCAGTCGTGGTTCACGTCGTGCCCCCACAGGTCGAAGATGTGGCCGATCCCCTTGCGGTCGAGCAGATCATGGAAGTCGCGGGAGTAATCGGGACGCTCATAGGCGCCCTGCCCACTCACGATGGCGATACGCGAATGGTGCCGCAGCTGATCGAGCGCCCACCCTTCCACATTCGCCACGAACCACATGGGATTGTTGAAGTAGCAGTTGTCGTCGGAGTAGCCGTGGAAGTAGCTGGGCGACAGGTCGAAGAACCCGCTCATGCCAATGGTGCCGCCAAACAGGTCAGGACGACGGAAGAACGCATTGGCGGCGTGGAAGCAGCCGAAGCTGGCCCCGGTGGTGAGGGCGCGGGCGCCACGGTCGCCGCAGATGTGGCGAATGAACGGCGCCACTTCCTCTTCCACGTAGTGCGAATAGAGCGCCTGACGCCGTGCGCGTTCCGGCACGGGCAAGCCACGATCCATCCACGCGAGGCGGTTGATGCTATCGATCGAGAAAACGCGGATCCGCCCCTGCTGCAGCAGCGGCTCGACGGCCTTGATGAGCCAGAACCGCTCGTTCTCGAGAAAGTCGGCGGCGGCGGTTGGGAAGAGCAACACCGGCTGACCGCGCCAGCCGTAGCTCACAATGGGCATCTCGAGACCGAGTGCCGGACTGCGCCACCGGTCGATGCGCCGGGGCAGATGCGGATCCACGAACTGAGGAGACATACCCGGTAAGCTCACCCCCGGGTGCTCCCCCGGCCAGTACTGGCGCGCGCCGGCCTTCGGGGGCTCCCCCCCGGCGTCAGTTGCCGATCAGAGGGCCTTGGTGAAGCAGAACTTGCGACCGATCGACAGCTCGGAGCGCGAGATCGACCGGTACCGGGCGATCTTCTCCGGGTAGATCTCGATGCTGGTGAGCGTGTAGCCCATGCGGAGGAACAGCGCTTCGGCGAGGGAGATGGCGAAGATCTCCCGGTGCCCCCGCTCGCGGGCCAAATGCTCGGCGGCCGTGATCAGGCATTGCCCCAAGCCCTGCCCCTGCTGGTCCGGCGCCACGGCCAGCGACACGATTTCGGCCAGCGACGGCGCATATTCGTCCAGCGCCACCTGTCCGCGGATGCGCCCGTCGGCGCCGCGAACGACCTGGTAGTCCTGCAGATGCGCCGTGACGAACGTCTCGCTGCGCATGAGCGTGAGGCCGTCGGGCGCGTACAGGTTGTTGAGGGCCACGATGGCCGGAATGTCCGCTTCGTCGGCGTGATGCACCACGACGTCGCCCACCCGGAACTCGGGAAGCGGCCGAGCCGGCACCGCCGGCTCCCGCTCCACCCCCCCCGCATCCGGCGACATGCCCCCGGTCACCGCGACGCGTAGACGCGCGTCTTGCCAGCCTTGTCGAACAGCAGCACGTCGTAGCGATCCTTGCGGCCGCCCTGCTCCATGCCGGGGGACCCCACCGGCATCCCCGGCACGGCCAGCCCACGGCCAGCCGGCTTCTCGGCCACCAGCGTCGTGATCAGGTCGGCCGGCACATGCCCCTCAATGGTATAGGGGCCGATGCGGGCGGTATGGCAGGACCCCAGCGCCTCGGGGACCCCCAGCGAGGCCTTCACGGTGGCCATATCGGCGGTGTCGCGGACGGTCACGGTGAACCCGGCCTTCCGCACGTGCGCCACCCACTCCTCGCAGCAGCCGCAGTTGGGATCCTTGTAGACGACCATCGTGCGTTCCGGTGGCTGCGCCATGGCGAGCGCGGGGCGGGCGATGATCAGGCCGCCAACGGTAAAGGCGGCAGCGCGAAAGAAGTCGCGGCGGGAGTGCGGCACCACCGCTCCGGACGGCGAGAGAGGAGAGAGCATACCGCACAGTATAGCGTCGGGCCCAAGCCCGGCTCCGGTCTGCGCCTCGTCGCGTGCTGCGCCTCCCCGACCCGCCCGAAGCGTAAGTTGCACAAGCACTTGTACTGATCGGTCCAAGTCCGACCTCCCTATCGGGTTTTCCCCGACGCATTCCCATCACCCTCCTGACGGAGTGGAGCATGGCGAAGGCCTAGACTCTCCTTCGCACTGCCCAAATCCCACACTCCCAGAGGGAATTCGATGACCCCCGCAACCAGCGTGGCCGCCGCAGGCGCCGCCCCACGCGTCTCCGGCGTCGCGCTCGACCGCTTCTCGTACGACGACGCGATCGTCCGGAAATTCCTGTTTGCCACGCTCATTTGGGGCGTGGTCGGCATGGTGGCCGGCTTGCTGATCGCGCTGCAGCTGGCCAACCCGATCTTCAACCTCGGCCTCGAATGGACGTCCTTCGGGCGCCTGCGGCCGCTGCACACGAACGCGGTGATCTTCGCATTTGCGGGCAACGCTTTTTTCACGGGGTGCTACTACAGCACCCAGCGTCTGCTCAAGGCGCGCATGTTCTCCGATGGCCTGAGCAATTTTCACTTCTGGGGATGGCAGGCGATCATCGTCTCCGCCGCCCTCACGCTCCCCTTCGGCTTCACGCAGGCCAAGGAGTACGCGGAGCTCGAGTGGCCCATCGACATCGCGATTGCGGTGGTGTGGGTGGCCTTCGCGGTGAACTTCTTCGGTACGTTGGTCAAGCGCCGTGAGCGCCACATCTACGTGGCCCTCTGGTTCTACATCGCGTCCATCGTCACGGTCGCCATTCTGCACATCTTCAACAACCTGTCCGTCCCGGCCGGGTTCCTGAAGAGCTACAGCATCTATGCCGGCGTGCAGGACGCCTTCATGCAGTGGTGGTACGGCCACAATGCCGTCGCGTTCTTCCTCACGACGCCGTTCCTCGGGCTCATGTACTACTTCATGCCCAAGGCCGCCGAGGGGCCGGTGTTCAGCTACAAGCTGTCCATCCTGCACTTCTGGTCGCTGGTGTTCATGTACATCTGGGCCGGCCCGCACCACCTGCACTACACGGCGCTCCCCGAGTGGGCGAGCACGGTGGGCATGCTCTTCTCGGTCATGCTCTGGGCGCCCAGCTGGGGCGGCATGATCAACGGCCTGCTCACCCTGCGCGGTGCGTGGCACAAGGTGGCGCAGGATCCCATCCTCAAGTTCTTCGTCGTGGGCGTGACCGCCTACGGCATGTCCACCTTCGAAGGGCCGATGCTCTCCATCAAGAGCGTCAATGCCCTCGCGCACTACACCGACTGGATCATCGCGCACGTGCACACGGGCGCGCTGGGCTGGAACGGCTTCATGACCTTCGGCATCGTGTACTGGCTGCTGCCGCGCGTCTTCCAGGCGCCGGTGTTCAGCAAGAAGGCCATGGAGCTGCACTTCTGGATCGCGTCGGTCGGCATCGTACTGTACGTGGTGGCGATCTACAGCGCCGGCGTCACGCAGGGGCTCATGTGGCGCGCGTTCGACGAAACGGGACGCCTGGCGTACCCCGACTTCGTCGAAACGGTGCTCAAGCTGATGCCCATGTACTGGATGCGCGTGGCGGGCGGCACGCTGTACATCGTCGGCATGGTGATCTTCGGCTGGAACATCTTCAAGACGTGGGCGAACCGGCCGGCCACGTACGAGGTGCCGGTCATCGAGGCGGCGCCATTGGCCAAGAAGTACGCGGAGGAGCACCCGGTGGTGCCGGCGAACGGCCTCTGGGCGCGCTTCAACCAGGTGCAGTGGCACCGCGCGTGGGAACGGGCACCGATGCTCTTCACGGTGCTCACCACGCTGGCCGTCATCGTGGCCTCCCTGTTCGAGATCCTCCCCACGTTCCTGATCAAGTCGAACGTGCCCACGATTGCGAGCGTCAAGCCGTACACGCCGCTCGAACTCGCCGGCCGCGATCTCTACATCGCCGAAGGGTGCTTCAACTGCCACTCGCAGATGGTGCGGCCGTTCCGCTATGAAACCGAGCGCTTCGGCGACTACAGCAAGCCGGGGGAGTCGGTCTATGAGCACCCGTTCCTCTGGGGCTCGCGCCGCATCGGTCCCGACTTGGCGCGTCAGGGCGGCAAGTACCCCGACCTGTGGCATGTGCGGCACTTCGAGAACCCGCGGGCCGTCACGGCCAAGTCGATCATGCCCGCGTACGCCCACTTCCTCCGCAAGCCGCTCGACTTCGACGGCATCCAGAGTCGCGTGGACGCGATGGCCATGGTGGGTGTGCCCTACGGCGATGCCGTGAACAAGGCCCCGGGCATGGCGCGCGAGCAGGCGAAGCAGATCGCCGCCGCCATCAGGGAGCAGGGCGGACCCGATGGGCTCGAGGACAAGCAGATCGTGGCCATGGTGGCCTACATGCAGCGGCTCGGCCGTGACATCAAGGTGACCGCCACGGCAAGTGTCGCGCCCGCCCAGGCGCCCGCACGCGTGAATGGAGGGACCAACTGATGAAGCTCTCCGACATCATGTCGCACGCGCAGCTCTCCTTCTACACCGAAGTTGCCCTGGTCCTTTTCCTCGGCGTGTTCATCGCCGTCACCATCCGCACCTTCATGCCGTCGCGCCACCGGGAGATGGAGGTCGCCTCCCGGTTGCCGCTCGAAGACGATGTGGTGCTCACTCCCCGCACCGCGGAGCGCTGACCCATGGCCGGACCCACGAACGACGACATTCAGGACAAGCTCCTGAACCACACCTACGACGGCATTCAGGAGTACGACAATCCGATGCCGCGGTGGTGGCTGCTGACCTTCGCCGCGACCATCGTCTTCTCCGTCATCTACCTGTTCAACATCGGGCCGGTGGGGAGCGGCAAGGGGCGCATTGCCGACTACGAGGCCGACATGGCCGCGTATGCCAAGGCGCACCCGGCGCCCACGGGTGGCGACATGAGCAGCGACCAGCTACTGGCGCTCGTGAAGGACGAGGAGGCCATGGAGGAGGGGAAGGAGACGTACGTCGCCTACTGCGCCTCCTGTCATGCGCCCGATGGCGGCGGCCTCATTGGCCCCAATCTCGCGGATGCATACTGGCTGCACGGTGGCACCATGGCCGACATCTACAAGACCGTCACCATCGGCGTGCTGGAGAAGGGCATGCCGCCCTGGGGGAAGACGCTCAAGCCCGAGCAGCTCTCCGCGGTGGTGGCGTACGTGAGCACCCTGCAGGGGACGACACCGGCCAACCCGAAGGCGCCGCAGGGAAACCCGGTCACACCGTGAGCCAGCCGTGAGCACCACCGCCGTACCACCGGGGCTGGGGAGGCGCGTCCTCCCCACGCTCAACGAGGATGGGACGCGTCGCTGGATCCGCCCCAAGCCGTCGCATGGCAAATGGTGGCGCCGGCGTCAGGTCGTCGCGTACCTCCTCATGGCGATCTTCTTCGCCGCGCCCCATCTGCGCCTTTTCGGCAAGCCGGTCTTCCTCATGGACCTGCCGCGCCGCGAGTTCACGCTCATGGGCTACACGTTCCTGCCCACCGATACGCTGCTGTTCATGTTCGCTCTGGGCAGCCTCGTCATTGGCATCTTCCTGGTGACGGCGTTGTGGGGGCGCGCGTGGTGCGGCTGGGCCTGTCCGCAAACCGTCTACCTCGAGTATCTCTTCCGCCCCATCGGTCGCTGGTTCGATGGTGGCTACACGCAGTCGCGTGCCCTCGACAAGCAGGGAGCCTGGTTCACGCCGCGGCGGCTGGGCAAGTACATCACCTTCTTCCTGCTGGCGCTCTTCGTGTCGCACACGATGCTCGCCTTCTTCGTGGGCACGCCGCAATTGTACGAATGGATGCTGAACTCGCCGGCCGAGCATCCGAGCGCGTTCTTCTTCGTGGTGCTGTTCACGGGGATCGTGTGGTTCAACTTCACGTATTTCCGCGAGCAGACCTGCCTCATTGTCTGCCCGTACGGCCGCTGGCAGTCGGCGCTCATCGATCGACAGTCCAAGATCGTGGCGTACGACTACGTGCGCGGTGAACCGCGGGCGCTGGGCGCGAAGCAACGCGATGCCAACGCCGGCGATTGCATCGACTGCAAGGCGTGCGTGCAGACCTGCCCCACGGGCATCGACATCCGCAACGGCCTGCAGATGGAGTGCGTGCACTGCACGCAGTGCATCGACGCCTGCGACGAAATCATGACGAAGATCGGCAAGCCCACAGGGCTCATCCGTTATTCGTCGCAGGACGAGATTGCCGGCAAGCCCAGGCACCTGCTGCGGGTACGCACCATCCTGTATCCGCTGGTGCTGGCCATTCTGCTGGGCGGGCTGGGCGCGACCATGTACTACAAGCAGCCCGCCGACCTGACGGTGCTGCGCGGCCTCGACGGGCCGTTTGCCATGGAAGCCGATGGCCGCGTTTCCAACCAGATCCGCGTGAAGCTCACGAACCGCCGCAGCGCGGACATGGCCTACAGCATCGGGCTCGACCTGCAGGGAGCGAGCGACCTCACCGCCAACGACATCACCGTGGTGGCGCCGGAGAACCCGCTGCGCGTGGAGGCCGGGGAAACCCGGGCCACCAGCGTCTTCGTGCTGCTGCCCACGCGCGCCTTCACGAACGGCGAGCGCTTCATCACCATCACCGTGTCCGACGAGCGCGGCTACCGGGAGTCGGTGCGGTACCGGCTGCTGGGTCCGGCCACCGGCACCTCCGGGAGTACCAGACAATGAAGGCAGGCATGGGGTGGCCCATCGGCGTGGCCACGATTCTCGCGTGTACCGTGGTCGCGAACGTGGTGGTCATGCGCATCGCCAACGATGATCCGTCGTTCTCGGTGGAGCCCGACTACTACCGCAAGGCGGTCAACTTCGACGCCACCATGGCGCAGGAGCGGCAGAACCTCAGCCTCGGCTGGGGGTTCGATGCCGCGATCGACTCCATCGGGACATCCGGACGGACGCGTCTGGCCGTACGGCTGCGTGATGCGTCGCAGTCGCCGCTCATCGGGGCGCGTGTGGCGGTCATGGCTCGCTTCAATGCCCGCGCCAACGATACGCTCACCGCGCTGCTCACGGAGGAAGGTCCCGGCGTGTATGCGGCCACACTTCCCATCACGCACAGCGGGGAGTGGGAAGTGCGCGTGGATGCCACGCACGGCAGCCAGCGATTCTCCACCAGTGCGCGGGTCACGGCCGTGCACGCGCTCGCCGCCGCCATGGAGTCGGCACGCCGGTGAGCGCCACCGGGGTGGGAGTGCTGGTGGCCAGCCTGGTGGGCAGTGTTCACTGCGCCGGCATGTGCGGCGGCTTCGTCTGCTTCTACGCCGGATCGGCGAGGGGCAACGAACCCGCCGCGTTGCGGGCGCACGCCATGTACAACGTGGGGCGCCTGGCCTCCTACCTGCTCCTGGGCGCCATCGCGGGGCTGCTCGGCGCCGGTGTCTCGCGCGCCGGCGCGATGGTGGGCGTGAGCCGCGCCGCTACCCTCGTGGCCGGGACGCTCATGGTAGGATGGGCCATCAGCACCATCGCCGCGCAGCGCGGCCTCTCCCTGGCGGCCCCGCGCGCGCCGCAGGCGTGGCAGCGGGCTCTGGGA
>VYLE01000341.1_pt1 | contig 31742 bp, 30 predicted proteins | sample 5114391 | NCBI WGS metagenome assembly VYLE01 (sample SAMN12291771, study PRJNA351875) | freshwater metagenome | isolation source: freshwater lake | place: USA: Michigan, Kent Lake | collected 2013-08-15
CCGACCCGGCGGCCGTGGTGCGTGCCCTCGCCGGCGTGGCGCGCTCCCTCAGCTCCCGGAATGCCGAACAGGCACGCCGTGCTGTGGGATCGGCCGGTCACTGAACCATGGCCGACGTCAAGATGTGTGGTCTGACCAGGGCGGAGGACGCACGGCATGCCGAGCGCTCCGGTGCGTCATTCCTGGGGGCCATCCTTGCTGGGGGGCCACGCCACCTCACTGTCCCCGAAGCGCGTCAGGTGCTGGGCACGCCGCGTCACGGCGTGCGACGCGTGGCCGTCGTGGGTGATCAATCCGCCAAGGAGGTGATCGTCCTCGCCCGCGAGCTCGCACTCGACGCGGTGCAGCTGCACGGGCGGCGGACTCCCGATGAGGCGGTCCGCATTGCCCGTAGCGCCGGCTGCGAGGTGTGGCCGGTGCTGCGAATCACCGGCGCGACTCTCCCCGTGGATGCGGTGACATGGGGGGCGGTAAGCGGGACGCTGGTACTCGACGCATTCGTCGTGGGACAGCTCGGAGGGACCGGGGTGGCACTCGACTGGTCCGCACTGGCCGAGCCAGTGGCTGCGCTCCGCAAGGAGCTGCCGGCGCTCCGGCTGGTATTGGCCGGTGGACTCCGACCGGAGAACGTGGCCGAGGCGGTGCGTTTGCTTTCGCCGCAGGTCGTGGACGTATCTTCCGGCGTGGAGAGTGCGCCCGGTGTGAAGGATCCGGTGCGCGTGCAACAGTTCGTGCAGGCGGCGCATCGCGCCGCGGAGATGTCGCGATGACGGTGGTCGGCAGTGCAGGGAGTCCTCCAACGGACCGCTTCGGACCGTTCGGCGGTCGGTACGTTCCCGAAACGCTCATACCGGCGCTCGATGCCCTGGAAGCGGCCTTCGAGGCGGTGCGTCACGAGGCCGCGTTCCAGGCCGAGCTCGACGGCCTGCTGCGCGAGTACGTGGGGCGTCCCACGGCCCTCTCCTTCGCGCCGCGACTCAGCGCCCGCGTGGGAGCACCGGTGTGGATGAAGCGCGAGGATCTCAACCATACGGGCGCCCACAAGATCAACAACACCGTGGGGCAGGCGCTCCTCGCGCGCCGCATGGGGAAGCAGCGCATCATTGCCGAAACCGGCGCCGGACAGCACGGGGTGGCCACAGCCACCATCTGCGCCCGCTTCGGCCTGGAGTGCGTGGTGTACATGGGTGAGGAAGACATGCAGCGGCAGGCACTCAATGTCTTCCGCATGCGCCTCATGGGGGCCACGGTCGTTCCGGTAACCTCGGGCACCCGCACCCTTAAAGACGCCACAACCGAGGCCATTCGGGATTGGGTGACCAACGTCACCGGCAGCCACTACATCATTGGGTCGGTGGTCGGGCCGGCGCCGTATCCACGCATGGTGCGGGAGTTCCAGTCGGTGATCGGCAACGAGGCGCGCGCCCAGATGTTGGCGAAGACCGGACGCCTGCCTCGTACCGTGGTCGCCTGTGTGGGTGGGGGCTCCAATGCCATGGGTATCTTCGCCGGCTTCGTGCGCGACGAGGGGGTGGAGCTGGTGGGGGTGGAAGCCGCCGGTGACGGTCTCGATACCGACCGTCACAGTGCCTCCATCACCAAGGGGACGCCGGGGGTCCTCCACGGCTCGCTCTCGTATCTCCTGCAGGACGCGGCCGGTCAGGTCCACCCGGCACACTCCATTTCCGCCGGCCTCGATTACCCCGGGGTGGGACCGGAGCATGCCTGGCTGCACGACAGCGGGCGGGCCGAGTACGTGGCGGTCACGGATACGGAAGCGTTGCGCGGGGTGGCCTTGCTCAGTCGTCTGGAGGGGATCATCCCGGCTCTCGAAACGGCGCACGCGGTGGCGTGGCTTGAACGAGAGGCCGGACGGTGGTCGGAGCAGGACCCGGTACTGCTGTGTGTGAGCGGCCGGGGTGACAAGGACGTGAGAACCATCAGCCAGCACACCCTTCCTGAGGTATGACCGTTTCGGTACCGGACGCTGACGTCTCGCCGCAAGCGATATCGGCCCTCGAGGACGCGCTGCGGGCGTTCGCGAAGGCGCTTCGCGCCGTCCAGTTGTATCTCCCCAACAACCCCACGCGTGTGCACAGCGTCGACCAGGCCCGCCAGGCTTTCACGCGTGTCTGGACGTACCTGTCGCCGCTCGACCTGCAGGTGCGGGAAGCGTCGTTCACGGTCGATGACCGGGTGGTGTACCAGGATGTGGAGCGCGGCAGCGAGTCGCTGCCGTGGCTGTTGTACCGCGATGGTCTGCGCGCGCTGAGTTTTTTCCCGGGTTTCGAGACCCACGATCTGGAGACCTTCCTCGCCCTGCTGCATCGGGCGCGGACGGCATCCACCGACGACGACGACCTGGTCACGATGTTGTGGGTGGCCGACATCGCGCACATCACGTACCGGTACGTCGAGGACAGCGGCGCCAGCGATTTCGTAGTTGTATCGGGCGACCTGCCCGGCGTGGCCACGCCGGCCGCCGGCGAATTGCCCTTGGCGGTGCCGCCGGCGGAGACACAGCCCCCCGGTGACGGACCGCCGGGGCTGGTGCGCCCGGAGGATCTCGAATCCACGCTGTACTTCCTCGATCCGCGAGAGGCGGCGTACCTGCAGGATGAGCTGAAGCGCGAGTATACCGAAGACCAGCGACGCCTCGTGCTCGCCAGCCTCTTCGACATCATCGAGCTGCAATCGGATGTCGATGCACAACGTGAGGCGTTGGCGATTCTCGATCAGCTGGTGCTCGAGTTTCTCACGCTCGGGGAGTACGAGCTCGTGGCCTACACCCTGCGCGAAGCGGGGGCCACGGCCAAGAATGCCGGCGTCCACGGAGACGTGCAGAACGGACTGCATGAGCTGCCGGCGCGGCTGAGCGAGCCGCAGGTGGTCGCCCAACTCTTGAACGCGCTCGATGAGAGTGCGCGGACCCCGGTGGCGTCGCTGCTGGAGGGGCTGTTCGCCGAGCTGCGCCCGAGGGCGCTCGAACCGCTGGTCGCCTGGCTCGGTGCCGCCTCCGCATCTCCCGCCCGCGCGGCCATCGAGCGCGCGTCGCTGCGACTCGCGGGCGCGAATACCGGCGAGCTGGCCAAGCTGCTGGAGAACCCGCAGGAGCCGGTGGTACGCGGCGCACTGCGCCTTGTGGCGCAGCTCGCGACGCCGGCCGCCGTTCCGGGGCTGGCCCGCATCCTGCACGGGGCAGACACCAAACTGCGCGCCGAAGCGGTGGCCACGCTGGCGGACATCGGCTCCCCATCAGCCCTGCAGGCCTTGGAGCGCGCCATGGACGATGGCGTTCGCGAAGTGCGGGTGGCGGCGTTTCGCGCCATCGGCGCCCGCAAGCACAGCGGCGCACTGCCGCGACTGCTCGACGCCATCCGTCGCAAGGAACTCCGCAGCGCCGACCTCGGGGAGAAGATGGCGCTCTTCGAAGCATTCGGCGGCCTGTGCGGCGATCAGGGCGTGGCTGAACTCGATGGCATCCTGAACGCCCGCAGTTTTCTCGGCGCCAAGGAAACACCCGAAATGCGTGCCTGCGCGGCCCGCGCGTTGGGGCTCGTAGGCAGTCGGACCGCCATGGCCGCCCTGCAGAAGTCGGCAGATACCAAGGATGTCGTGGTGCGAAGCGCGGTCGCCCGCGCCATGCGAGGGGGGGCATGACCGCGCCGCACACCACCGCCCACACCGACCGCGGCGCTCCGGACGGCGGCAACCAGAAAACCGTCCGGGCGTTCATCGTGGCGATGAACAGCGCCATCCGCGCCGTGCGCCTATACCCGGTGGAGAACGCCGCGGTGCAGAAGGCGATTGCGGAACTGGGGTCGTGTGCCGATCGGGTGCGGGAGAGCGAGGGGCAATGCACCGTGCGTCGGGTTGGCGACTACCTCTTCGTCAACGACACGCGCTTGCGCCTCACCTTCGACAATTATGCGGCGGTCGCTGCCTTGCTGGGGTTGTTCCGCGACGCCGGTATCGGCGGCGTCGGCAGCTTCGCGGCGCCGCCACCGCGCTCATGGGTGGTCCTGCTGTCGTTCCTGCAGGCGCCCCCGCTCGAGTATCCGGAGGAGGACCGTCTCCCGCAGCTGATGGCCCGGCTGGAGACGGCCCAGGTCCATGACTTCGAGCTCTTTCCGGTGGCTGACGAATCGGATGAACTCGATCATGATCTCGACGCCAAGGAGCGGGCGCGCCAGACCTATGTTCGCACGCTCGATGTCACGCGCGAGTTGATCACGTCGGCACGACTGGGGAAGAGCCCGGGGTTCAAGCGCGTGAAGCGCGCCGTGCAGGGCATTGTGGATTCCATCCTCACCGATTCGTCGTCGCTGATGGGCCTCACGACGCTCCGTGACTTCGACGAGTACACGTTCGTACACAGCGTCAACGTGTGCATTCTGTCGGTGGCGCTCGGTCGCCGCCTTGCCCTCAGCAAGACGCAGTTGCTCGATCTGGGCCTGGCGGCCTTGTTGCATGACATCGGCAAGTCCCGGCTTCCGCTCGCCTTGCTGAACAGGCGCGGACAACTCGCGGATGAGGAGCGGGTCCTGCTGCAGACGCATACCTGGAACGGGGTGCTGGCGCTGTTCGCGCTGCCGAATGGCGGCGTCCGCCCATGGCGCTCGATGACGGCGGCCTACGAGCATCACATGCGCACCGACCTGTCCGGCTACCCCAAGGTCTCGCGGCAGCGGAAGTTGTCGCTGTTCAGCAAGATCATTGCCGTCGCCGACGGGTTCGATGCGGCCACCACCACGCGTGTCTATCAGGATTCTCCGTGGACCCCCGCCGATGTCCTTCGCGGCATGCGGGACAATCCTCGACTCGGCCTTGATCCTACTGTCGTCAAGGCCTTCATCAATCTCACGGGGATCTATCCCGTGGGAACGGTGGTCGTGCTCGACACCTTTGAGTCGGCGATCGTACTGGCGGCCAACCCCGATCCATCGGCACTGTCGCGGCCGATCGTTCGCCTGCTGACGGACGACCGCGGCAACCTGCAGGACGAGCCGACGCCGGTGGACCTTACGGCGCGCACGGCGACCGGTCAGTTTGCACGCACGATCATTCGGACCGAAGACCCGCAACGCTATCGCATCAACATCGGTGACTATTTCGCCTGAAGCAGTGGCTCCCGCCGCCTCGCGCCTCACGGCGCGCTTCGCCGCCCTCCGGGCGGAGGGACGCAAGGCGCTCGTCTGCTATGTCACCGCCGGACATCCCGACCCGGAACGCAGCATCGCGCTCATGCGTGGCCTGGCTGCCGCAGGGGCGGACGTCGTCGAGGTGGGCGTACCGTTCTCCGATCCGCTCGCCGACGGTCCGGTGATTCAGCGCAGCTCACAGGTCGCGCTGGAGCACGGCATGAGCCTGTTGCGTACGCTCGACCTCGTGCGTGAGGCGGCGGTATCGGTACCCGTCGTCCTGTTCAGCTATCTCAACCCGGTCATCGCCGCTGGCGCCGACGCGTTGCAGCGGGCGCGTGATGCCGGCGTGGACGGGGTGCTGGTGACCGATCTCCCCGTCGGCGCCGACCCGGCGCGCGAGCATTGGTTGGGAACCAGTGGTCTCGACTTCGTGCGCTTGGTGGCGCCGACCACACCATTGCCGCGCATGGAGGAAATCAGCCGGCACGGCGGCGGTTTCGTGTACCTCATCAGCCGGCTGGGGGTCACGGGGGAACGTGCCGCGCTCCCCGACGACCTGCCTGCCACTGTGGCGCGGCTGCGCGCGGCCACGTCGCTGCCACTGTGCATCGGCTTCGGCATTTCGACGCCGGAGCAGGCGCGCGTGGCTGCGCAGCTCGGCGACGGGGTGGTGGTCGGGAGCGCCATCGTCCGTGCGGCCGGCACCAGCGTGGACGACGCCTGTGCGCTCGTGGCGGCCATGCGTGCGGCGCTCGACGCGCGCTGAGCGTCTGCGAGCACGTGACCGGACTTCCGACATGGGCCGTGGTGGGCCACAAACGCCGCGCGCACATCGAACGCGTGGTGGCGCTGCTTGATTCATGGGCGGAGCGCATGGCCCTGCCGCCCGAGCGTCGCGTCGCGTGGTGTGACGCGGGCTGGTGGCATGATGCCCTGCGCGACGCCGACGAACTGACGTTGCGCGACGTGACCGGTGACCGCGCGAGACCGGTGGGGTTGCTGCACGGGCCTGCCGCCGCCCTCCGGTTGGAAGCACAGGGCGAGCAGCGGGGCGATGTGCTGGAAGCGATCCGGTGGCACACGGTGGGGCACAACGCGTGGGCCGACACCGGCCGCGCGCTCTACATGGCTGACTTCCTGGAACCCGGACGCACGTTCATGCAGAGCGATCGCGCCTTTCTCGCGTCGCTCGTGCCGGTCGCGTTCGATCGTGTTTTCCGTCAGGTGGTGCGATTGCGCCTCGAATGGGCCATCCGGGAAGGGAAGGGACTCGCGCCGGAAACGGTGGCACTCTGGAATGGCGTCCGATGACGCAATGGCCCAGCACATGACCGTCGGCATTCCCTCTCCGCCGTCCCCCGCACCCCTCAAGGTCAGGAGCAGGAGCCTCCTGATCGCCGCCGGGCTGGTCTTGCTGGTGGCGGCGGGCGCCGGTGTGGCCTGGTGGCAGACACGCGATAGCAAGTTGACCGCGTCTGGCACGGACTCGACGTCCGTCGCGGCTGCGGTAACAGACTCGTCCGCGCGAGCACCCGAGGGGATGCGGATCCGCGTCCGCGTTCTCAATGTGGGTGGCGTACCGGGGCTCGCGCGGCGCGCGACGAATCATCTGCGCGAGTATGGGTTCGATGTGGTCGATTTCGGGTCCGGACGCAGCGATGGCGAAACACGCACCCGCATCAGCAACCACACCGGCCATGCCGACTGGCCGCTCCGGGTGCAGCGGGCGCTCGGGGTCGGCGTCATTGGCACCGACCCCGATACGTCACGCTACGTGGACCTCACCGTATACCTCGGGCGCGACTGGCGCCCGTCGACCGAGTCGCTCCGTCCGTAGCTGCCCACAGGCGGCGGCAATATCGAGCCCGCGGCTGCGGCGCACGGCGGTTTCCACGCCGCGAGTGCGCAGGGCCTTGGCGAATGCCGTGATCACCGGCGCCGGCGTCGGCGTGAACCCCATCGAACCGCCCGGATGCAGCGGAATGAGGTTGACAAAGGCACGACATTCACGCGCCAGTTGCGCCAGTTGCGCCGCGTGCTCGGGCTGATCATTCACGCCACCCAGCATGACATACTCGAACGTCACGCGGCGGTCGAAGGCACGGGCCGCTTCGACGACGTCCGCCAGGGGATACTTGGTGTTCACCGGCATGAGCGTCTTCCGCAGGGCGTCGCTTGGCGCATGAATGGAGATGGCGAGGCGGAACTGCTCGGGCCGTTCGCTGAGCGCCACGATTCCCGGGAGCACACCCACGGTGGAGATCGTGATGTGACGCGCGCCAATGCCGAGCGCGCGCGGATCGTTCAGCAAGGTGAGCGTGGGACCGACCGCCTTCCAGTTCATGAGTGGTTCGCCCATGCCCATGAACACGATGTTCGTGGGGATGATGGGAGGCGTCAGCATGCGTAGCGCACGCACCTGCCCGGCGATCTCCGAGGGCTGGAGATTGCGCTGAAACCCCATGGCCCCCGTCGCACAGAACGCACACTGCAGGGCACACCCCGCTTGCGACGAGATGCAGAACGTCATTCGGTCGCCGTCGGGAATGGCTACCGTCTCGATGAGCTGGCCGTCATGCAGGCGAAACAGAAACTTCTCAGTGCCGTCGGTGGAACGCTGGCGCGTCGCCAACTCCAGCGTCGTGATGCGGAACGACTGCGCAAGCGCTTCCCGCAACGCCTTCGGTAGCTCCGACATCGCCTCGAACGAGTCCACGGAGCGCTGCCAGAGGCGACCGAACACCTGACCGGCTCGATAGCTCGGCTCCCCACGTTCGGCCATCCACGCTTGGAGCAGCGCGAGGGCCGCCTCGGGTTCATGGTCGAGCAGATCGGGATGGGACGGAATGGCGGAGTCGGTCACTTGATGAGCGAGCTGAGCGTGAACTGATACACGGCCCCGAGGCCGGCAATGCCTTCTTCACGCGCCAAGCCCACGGCGTAGCGCGCGTAGTACAGCGCAAGTCCGGTGCGCAACCGCTGATCGGAGACTGTGCCTGCGGCGCTGCGCACATAGGCCGCGCGCGCTTCGACCCGTTCGAAGCGCCCCGCAATGAACAGGCCGTGCTCACGTGCTCCCCGATTCACGGCGGTCGTGCTGTACCCCAGACGCGTTTCGCGCGTCGGTGACCGACCGAAGACTCGGATGTCACCGGCGGCGATGACCGTCGGTCGATCCTCGATCTCCCGCCCCGGTCGCCAGAGGAAGCTCGACAGCGCCACCCGCGCATTGCGCCAGGGCAGATCGTGCAGGACGGCCCCGAAATCCGCCGCCACGGCGTGCCGCGACAGCTGATCCGCTCGGCCGTTCCGCCACCGCATGGCCACGCCGGCCGTCAGGTGTGGCACCAGTTCGCGGGTCGCGGTGAGACTGAAGAGGGTACTGGTATACGGGATGTTCCCGATGGATTGCGGGTCGGAGTCGGTACGCACGAGTCCTCCGACCGCGGCCCGCCCGAGCGATAGACCAAGGGTGGTGCCGCTGGCCCGCCGCCATCCTACGGAGAGCAATTGGCCATCGACGCCCTGCGCATTGCCCGTGGTGAGGGAGGCCAGGCCGAGGCGAAATCGCTCACCGGCAGGCACGGAGGCGGTAGCGGGGTTCCAGAGCCCAGCACCCGGCTCGGACGCAAGCGCTGGCGGCTCGAAAATGGCCCCCAGCGGGAACTCCCAGAGATCGCGCGCGGGCACCGGCTGCGCACGGAGCCCAGTGGCCCAAAGCAACGCGGCAAGCCCGCAAAAGAGCATGCGGCACATATGGGAGACTAAACGGCGCCGAGAGGCGAGGTCAAGCGAATCCGCGCAGAAAACTGCTACCTTGAGTGACGTAAGGCGTTTATCTTTCACCTTTTGCGTTCTGTTCTGCGTCGTCGCGACGCGCGCGTGTCGCGCATGCACCCCTCGCTCCTGCTTGCGGAGTACCGCCCTCGATGTCGTCTTCGATTCCGTCGTCCGTGCTCGCCACGTCCATGCGCACCGACACCTGCGGCCTGCTTCGGCGCAGCGATGTGGGCCGCACCGTTCGCCTGGGCGGGTGGGTACATCGGAGTCGCGACCTTGGCGGTCTGGTCTTCATCGACCTGCGCGATCGCACGGGGCTGGTGCAGCTCGCCTTCGGGCCGGCGTGGAGCGCAGCGGAAGTGCAGGCACTGGCCGCCGCCGTTGGCGTGGAGTCGGTCGTGATGTGCGACGGGGAGGTCGTGGCCCGCGAGGCCGACCGGGTGAACCCCGACATGGGCACCGGCGAGGTCGAGGTCCGGGTGCATAGTCTGCGTGTCGTGGGGCCTGCCGTCACGCCCGCGCTTCCCGTCGCCCGAGGGCGCGGCGACAAAATGCCCGCCGAGGAGCTGCGCCTGCGTCATCGCTATCTCGATCTGCGTCGCCCCGAGTTGCAGGAGAACCTGGTGCTCCGGCACCGGTTGTTGCAGCTGTCGCGGCGCTATCTGTCCGACCACGGCTATCTCGAGCTGGAAACGCCCATCCTCACGAAGCCAACGCCGGAGGGGGCGCGTGACTACCTCGTGCCCAGTCGGGTGCATCCGGGCGAGTTCTATGCGCTGCCGCAGTCGCCGCAGATCTACAAGCAGCTGTTGATGTGCTGCGGCTTCGATCGCTATTTCCAGATCGCCCGCTGCTTCCGTGATGAAGACCTGCGCGCCGACCGGCAGCCGGAGTTCACGCAGATCGACATTGAGGCGTCGTTCATCGGGCGCGACGACATTCTCACCCTCGCCGAGGGGCTGCTCGGGGCCATGTGGCGCGAAGCCGGCCACGACGACGTGCCCCCGCAGTTCGACCGCATGAGCTACGCCGAGGCGATGGAATCGTACGGCTGCGACCGTCCGGACCTTCGCTATGGCCTCGAGCTGCACGACTACAGCGCATTGTTTTCCGCGCTCGACTTTGCGGTGACCACCACGGCACTGGCGAACGGACACCGGGTGCGTGGCCTGGTGGTGCCCGGCGGCGCGGCGTGGAGTCGCAGGCAGGTGGACGAGCTCGAAGCGTTGGCCAAGGGAGCCGGCGCCGGCGGTCTGCTGCGCCTCCGCAAGGCGGATGGGGCCTACGATGGGCCTCTCGCGAAGTTCCTCACCGACACGGCGAAGCAGACGCTGGCCCTCACCGACGGCGACCTGGCGCTCTTCGTGGCGGCGCCCGACCGCATCAGCAGTCCGGCACTCGATCGGGTGCGGCAGGAGTGCGCCCGCCGACTCGATCTGGTCAACGAGCGGGCGCGCCGCTTTCTCTGGGTGCTCGACTTCCCGATGTTCGAGCAGGATCCCGAGACGGGGACGCTGGCGGCCGTGCATCATCCGTTCACGGCACCGAACCCCGAGGACATGGCCGCCTATCCCGACGAGCCGGCCCGGTGGCGTGCGCTGGCCTATGACGCCGTGCTCAACGGCACCGAGCTGGGTGGTGGCAGCATTCGGACCAGCGATCCCGCCGTTCAGTCGCGCATGTTCGCACTGCTGGGGATCGGTGATGCCGAGGAGCAGGAGCGTCGGTTCGGCTTCCTGCTTGAAGGATTGCGTGCCGGCGCCCCCCCGCACGGCGGGATCGCGTTCGGCTTCGATCGCATTGCCATGCTGCTCTCCGGTGCGCCGTCGCTGCGTGACGTCATCGCCTTCCCCAAGACCACCGCGGCGCGCTCGCTGTTCGAGGGTGCGCCAGTCGCCGTGCCGGCTGACGATCTCGCCGAGCTGCACATCGCCGTCGCGGCTGGCCGCCGCGGAGGAACGTCATGAGTGATCCCCGCAGCGATCGGGGAGACGTCACGATGGCCCGGGTCTCAGTGGAGGGTGCCGACCTGCAGATGCTGGCGGGGGTGAACGACGGCAACCTCAAGGAACTCGAGCGTGTCACGGGGGCCCGCGTCGCGCTGCGGGGGGACCATCTGTCCCTCACGGGAGACGCGGACGCCGTCACGCGCGCCGAAGCCGTGGCGGCCGCGCTCGTGGCCCTCGTGCGTGACGGCAACTCGGTATCGGCAGACGATGTCCTGCGGCTGACGCTCACCGAGCGCCCCGCGGATACGCCGGGCGCAACGAGCAGCACCCTCGCGCTCCCCGGCGCGCGGCGCGGCGTGCAGGCGAAGACGCCAGGGCAGGCGGCGTATCTCAAGAAGATTGCCGAGCACGACATCGTGGTCGGGATCGGACCAGCAGGGACGGGCAAGACCTACCTGGCGGTAGCCGCTGCCGTGGATGCGCTCATGCGCAAGCGTGTCCGACGCATCGTGCTGGCGCGCCCGGCGGTGGAAGCCGGCGAGAGCCTCGGCTTTCTGCCTGGCGACATGCAGGCCAAGGTCGACCCGTACCTGCGCCCGCTCTACGACTCCCTCGACGACCTGATCCCATTCGAGCGCATCCAGAAGCTCATCGAGACGCGCACCATCGAAGTGGCCCCGTTGGCGTTCATGCGTGGTCGCACACTGGGCGACGCCTTCGTGATCCTCGACGAAGCGCAGAATGCAACGGGCGCGCAGATGAAGATGTTTCTCACGCGGCTCGGCGTGAACTCCAAGATCGTCATTACCGGTGACAAGACCCAAGTGGATCTGCCGCGCCGAGAGGAATCGGGCCTCATGCAGATCGAGCGCATCCTGCACGGGATCGAAGGCATCGCGTTCCACTACTTCAGTGAGGCGGACGTTGTGCGCCACCGGCTGGTCCGGGACATTATCCGGGCGTACAACGAAGACGCGGCGGGTGGAGGATGAGTTCGGATCGATTGCCCCGACCGGAACCGCGCGCCGTGGCCATCAGCTGCGAGGGCGTGCGAGTTCCGGTGGCGGCCGACCGGCTGGCGACACTCGCCCGCCAGGTGCTGCAGGCCCTCAGGGTGCCGCGCGCCATGCTTTCCATCACCTTCGTCTCGGCCCGCGCGAGTGCGCGGCTCAACACCACCCATCTCGGCCATACCGGACCGACGGACGTGATCACGTTCGCCCTCGGCGCAGATCCGTCGGGGGCGGTCATCGGTGACATCTACATCTGCCCCGACGTAGCGCGTGCGCAGGCACGGGAACACGGCGTCGGCGTCCGCGAAGAGATTGCGCGTCTGGTCGTGCACGGCACGTTGCATGCCTGCGGGTGGGAGCACCCCGAGGATGAGACCCGCACGACGTCGCCAATGTGGCGACGCCAGGAGCAGTTGGTGCGACGCTTCTGGACCACCTCGACCCCGCGCGCATGAGCGCTGTGGCGTGGGGACTGGCGGCAGCGGGTGCCGCCGTCGCTGCCGTCTCGGCGGTGGCCGACGGGGCGCTGCTGTCGGAGAACGCGCTACCGGTGAGCAGCGACCGGGGGGGCGCGCCACAGCCCTCCGTGGCGCGCGCCGTTCCGGCGCGCGAGCAGGCGCATCGCGCCCTGGCGTATGCACGCGTCGTGGGGCATCTGGCGGCCGGCTGTGGTCTTGCCGTGGCGCTCGAACTCACCGGACGCCCCACGCTTGCTCTTGTGGCGGCACTCGTGCTCCTCGGCCTTGCCACCGTGCTGGTGGCGGAGAGTACCGCCCGCGTGCTGGGGGATGCGCTGGGCGAGCAGGCGGCGCTGCGCCTCGCCGGTTTCACCCGGGCGGTGGAACGCGTGTTGTGGCCCGTAGTTGCCCTGGGCCATTGGATGGACGGCCTATTCGCCGAGGTGGTGTCGGAATCGGACGCCACGCAGGAGCGGCGCGACGAGGCCGCGCAGCAGTTTCGCGATGTGGTGACCAGTGAAACCGACGTGTCCGGCGATGAGCGGGCACTGCTGCTTGGCGTGTTCGAGTTCGGCGAAACGACGGCGGAAGAAGTGATGGTACCGCGCGTGGACATGCTCGGTGTGGAGCGCGAGACGCCCTGGTCGGAGATGGTGGATCGAGTGCGCAGCATTCAGCACTCGCGTGTCCCCGTGTACGAGGAGACGATCGACGAGATCGTTGGCATTTTGTATGTGAAGGATCTCCTGCCGGCAGTCCTGGCAGACGCCGAGCCGGAAGGCGGCTGGACGACGCTCATGCGCCCGCCGGTCTTCATCCCGGCGTCGAAGCGCATCGCCGACCTGCTGCGGGAGTTCCGTCAGGCGCGGCGGCACATTGCCATCGTCGCCGACGAATATGGCGGCACCGCAGGCCTGGTTACCATCGAGGACATCCTCGAAGAGTTGGTCGGCGAGATTCGCGACGAGTACGATGATGAAGAACGCCTCGTGGAGAACGAGGACGACGAGCGGTTTTGGGTCTCGGGGCGGCTGACGCTCGATGATCTCTCGGCGGCGCTGGGCCATGAATTCTCGCGTGATGATGTCTCGACCGTGGGTGGCCTGATCATGGAACTGCTGGGCCGCGTGCCGCGCGCCGGGGAGTCGCTGGTGATGGGACCATTCAAGGTGATCGTCGAGCGTGTCATTCGTCGCAAGATCGAGCGCGTGTACCTCGAGCGGCTTTCCATGGCGGAGGCGGCGAGCGACCCCGATGAGGTGGTGGACGCATGACCGGCGTCGTGATCTTCTTTGCGGTCATGGCCATCGCCGTGCTCACCACCGCGGGAACGGCAGTTCGCGCGGTGAGCCGGCTCTGGCTTCGGCACTGGATCGAGCATCAGGTCGGGGGCGTGGGGGCGATGGCGCGGTATCTTGAGCGCCCAACCCGGCTGGTGCACACCGCTGGGACCGCCGTGATGCTGATCGTCTTTGCGACCGGGTCGATTATCGCCATGCAGGATGGACTGCGCGCTTGGGTGTTTCTGCGCGACGTCGTCCTGTTCCTGCTGCTCCTTCTCGTGTTCGGCCAGCTGCTGCCACGTGCCATTGGCCGTCGCTGGGCACCGCAGCTGGTACCGGTTCTCGTTCCCCTCCTGCGCGTCATCGATCTCGGCCTCGCCCCCTTTCATGCCCTCTCGCATGGTGTACGGCGGCTGATGGCCCGACAGCAGACCGAGGAGCAGGACGACGGACGTGACGGCATCGAGGAGTTGCTTCGCGATGGCACCTTCCACGACATCGGTGCCACCGAGGAGTTGGAGATCATTTCCGGCGTCGTGCAGTTCGGTGACAAGACCGTGCGCGACGTCATGACGCCGCGCAGCGAGTTGTTCGGGGTGCAGGACGGGCTCGGCCCTGCGGAACTGGCCCAGCAGGTGGCCAGCGCCGGGTACAGTCGTGTCCCGGTGTTCGGCGAGTCGCCGGGACAGATCGCGGGGATGGTGCATGTTTTCGACGTCTTCCGCCGCCGGGGGGAGTCGGTGCCGGCCATGCGTCCGGTCGCGACCACGCGCGCCGACAAGTCGGCCAAGGAGTTGCTCTTCGAACTGCTGCGCTCGCGCCGGCAAATGGCCATCGTACAGGACGAGGGTACCGTCGTGGGGCTGGTAACCCTCGAGGATCTGCTCGAGGAGTTGGTGGGTGACATCCGGGATGAGCATGACGACAGCAACGAGTGACGCGGGTGGCGTGGGCGCGCGCATGACGCGATTGCTGGAGCAGTTCCGTAAGGGCAAGCCGGCCGCGCTGGCGCGTGTGGTCAGCATCGTGGAAAACCACCGCCCTGGCTTCGAGCAATTGCTGGCCGCCCAGCACGCGCAGCTCGGACGGGCGCGGCGCATCGGGATCACCGGCCCGCCGGGGGCCGGAAAGAGCACGCTCACCACCCGCCTCACGCGCTTCTACCGTGATGCCGGGATGACCGTGGGTATCGTGGCCGTCGACCCGACCTCACCGTTCACCGGTGGGGCCCTACTTGGCGACCGCATCCGCATGGAGGAGGTCGCCCTCGACCCGGGGGTGTTCATCCGGTCGATGGCCACCCGCGGCTCGCTGGGCGGGCTCGCCACCGCCACCCGGGAAGTGTGCGATGTCCTCGATGGCTTCGGGCTGAACGTGATCATCATCGAGACGGTGGGCGTGGGTCAAAGCGAGCTGGACGTCGCTCGCGCCGCCGACTCCACGCTCGTCGTGCTCGTCCCCGAGTCGGGCGATTCCATTCAGACGCTCAAGGCCGGCGTGATGGAGATCGCCGACGTGTTCACGGTGAACAAGGCCGACCGTCCGGGCGCCGATCGGCTGCGCAACGACATTGAACTCATGCTGGGGTTGCGAGCCGGGCATGGCGCGCAGCACATGCCGGCGCATCACGGGGTGGACCTGCGGCAGGTGGCCGATCGCGACGCCGTGCGCGACGCCATGAACCCGGCGCGTGCGGCACGCGCGGCCGCGCAGGCCGAGCACCCCGAGCAGTGGACGCCGCCGGTACTCCGGTCGGTCGCAGCCCAGAACGAGGGGATCGCGGAGGTGGCTGACGCGCTCGATCGGCACTTCCGCTATCTTGCCACCAGTGGTGAGCTCCGGTCCCGCCGTCGGGCCCGACTTCGGGAGCGGGTGATGGAGGTGGTGGAGCAGCAGCTACGGCAGCGCCTCTGGCGGGACGCGGATACGATGTCCTGGCTCGATGCGCAGCTGGACGGACTCGAAGATGGCACCCTCGTCCCATTTGCTGTGGCGGACACCCTGCGTGCCCGCAGCAGCGCCCTCCTCACCGGCGCCGCCTACGCGCCGCTGCCGACTCCCCAGAGGATCAGCGCATGACCACGGTTCGCGAACTCGAAGACGTCGTACGTCAGCAGCAGCAGGAGCTCGACACCTTGCGGCAGGAAGTGGCGCGGTGGCGTGAGCAGTACGACGGCGGGCGGACGCGGAACATTGCGTACACCAACTCCGCGCAGGAGGTGCCACCGCTGTACACGGCGCTGGATCTTGAGAATTCCGCGGGTACCGCCTTCGAGACGCCGGGGGCGTGGCCGTATACGCGCGGCATTCATCCCACGGGATACCGCGGCAAGCTGTGGACGATGCGGCAGTTTGCCGGCTTCGGCACGGCCCGGGAAACGAACCAGCGCTACAAGTTCCTGCTCTCGCAGGGGCAGACCGGCCTCTCGGTGGCGTTCGACTTCCCCACGCTGATGGGCTACGACAGCGACCATCCGCGCTCTGAGGGGGAAGTGGGGAAGTGCGGGGTGGCCATTTCGTCACTGGCCGACATGGAGATGCTCTTCGAGGGAATCCCCCTCGACAAGGTCTCCACGAGCATGACGATCAACGGGCCGGCGATCATTCTGCTGTGCTTCTACATTGCCGCCGCCGAAAAGCAGGGCGTGGATGCAGCGAAGCTCCAGGGGACCGTACAGAACGACATCCTCAAGGAGTACATGGCGCAGCACGCCTGGTGCTTTCCCATTGAACCCGCCCTGCGCCTCATCGTTGACGGATTCGAGTGGTGCGCCCAGCACGCGCCCAACTGGAATACGATCTCCATTTCCGGTTACCACATCCGCGAGGCGGGGTCCACGGCGGCCCAGGAGCTGGCGTTCACGCTTGCCGATGGCTTCACCTACGTGGAGCGCGGCATCGCGCGCGGCCTCGACGTGGATGAGTTTGCGCCGCGGTTGTCATTCTTCTGGGATATCCACAACGACTTCTTTGAGGAGATCGCCAAGCTGCGCGCTGCCCGCCGCATCTGGGCGCGGCACCTCAAGGAGCGGTACGGCGCCAAGAATCCGCGCTCGTGGATGATGCGTTTCCACTCGCAGACCGCCGGGGTGACGCTGACCGCGCAGCAGCCGATGAATAACGTGGTGCGGGTGGCGTATCAGGCGCTCGCCGCGGTGCTGGGCGGCACGCAGTCGCTGCACACCAACTCCATGGACGAGACGCTGTCGCTCCCCACCGAGGGCGCCGTGCAGGTGGCGCTGCGCACGCAGCAGATTCTGGCCTTCGAGACCGGGGTGCCGAACGTCATGGATCCGCTCGGTGGGTCGTACTATGTGGAGGCGCTCACCGACCAGCTCGAGCGGGAAGCCGAGCAGCTCTTCGCGCAGATCGACGAGATCGGTGGGGTGGTGAAGGGGCTCGAAGACGGGTGGTTCCAGAAGCGCATTGCCGAGAGTGCGGCACGGCAGCAGTGGGAAATCGAGCAGCGCCGCAAGCTCGTGGTCGGGGTGAACGAATTCGTCACTGAGGAGCCGGAACTCACCATCCCCATTCTTCGCATCGGGCAGCAGGCCGAGGACGAGCAGCGGGTCAAGATGGCGGCGCTGCGCGCGTCGCGCGACAACGCGCGGTGCATGCAGAACCTCGAGGCCTTGCGCGCGGCGGCGCGCGGCACGGAGAACGTGGTCCCGCACATCCTCGAGTGCGCGCGCTCGTACTGCACGCTGTACGAGATCCGTGCCGCGCTCGAAGACGTGTTCGGCGCGTATCGCGAACCCGTGTTCTTCTAGTCGCCCGCCAGCTCGCGCTCCAGTTCGGCGAGGTGCATCAGGAAGGCCGACGCCTGTGTCGCCGTCATGGCACTGGGCGTGAATACTTCCGATCCGGTGTCCGCCTGCAGCATGGTACGCCGGCGCGCCATGTCCCCGTCTTCCCAGTTCACGACCTTCATGGTCCACTCCGGGAAGGCGCGGGACTCGATCTCGTCCACCGACATGAGTTGACAGTCGTCGTGGCGCCGATCCACGGCGATGCGGTGGTAGAGCGCCGTGACCGCGGCGCGCTCTCCCTCGAGGGCCTGCAGAAACTGCCCGGAACCGTAACAGAGGATGCCGGTGATGCCCTGAGCCATGTTGCGCGTGTGCGCCTGACTCATGATGTCGACCAGTGTGGAGTAAGTCGTGCCGCCGGCGGCAGCACTGGAATAGACGAGGCGGATGGTGGGCACAGGATCCGATGCAACGAGGAAGGGTCGGCCCCGGGGGCGTGGCAGCGATCCGCGCCAAGGTGCCGGGGGCATGCGGCTTGTGCGGCTTCGTCCCAGTATCTAGCGTCTCCGGATGCACAGCAATAGCCCTTGGTGGGCCACCCAGTTCGATCAGCAGTACCTGCACGAGTACGAACCCCTGTTCGACCTTGGGCAGGACCGCCGCGAGGTGGCGCGGCTGCTCGAGGTGCTGGCCCTTCCCACGGGGACTCGCGTGCTGGACTGCCCCTGTGGCCAGGGGCGGCATGCCCACCTTCTGGCTGAGGCGGGGTTCAATGTGGACGCCCTCGATTACTCAGCCACCCTGCTCGATCAGGCCAGGGCGCGCGGCACCGGCACGACGCTTCGCTATACCCAGGGCGACATGCGCGCACTCCCGGGGCGCTGGTCGGGCCGCTTCGATGCCGTGGTGAACCTGTTCACCTCGTTCGGGTTTTTCGACGAGCCACAGGACGATTTGCGCGTCCTGGCCCAGTTCGCGCGCGTCCTCAAGCCCGGTGGCGTGCTGGTCTGGCACGGCGGCGCCCGTGACGGCGTGATGGCCAAGTTCCTGTCGCGCGACTGGTGGAGCAGTGCCGACGGCACGATGTTCGGACAGGAGCGCCACTTCGACCCGCTTTCCGGCTTCCTCGAGATCACCTCCACCTGGCGTGGACCAAAGGGACACGGCGAACGGTCGCACCGAATCCGCCTGTACACAGCCTCCGAGCTCGCCAGCCGCATGCGCGACGTAGGGCTCGTGGTGGAGCAGGCCTTCGACTCGTGGAGCCCTCGCCCGCTACACCGGAAGTCCAGCGAAATGATGCTGGTGGCTCGCAAGGACGGGTGAGTATCTTCCGACGTTGGTGCAGTTCGGACTCGCGTTCCGCCCTGCCTGCTGCAGGTCCCTCCGATTCTCCGACCCGATGACCCGACCCATTCGCGTGCTGGTGGCCAAGCCTGGCCTCGACGGACACGATCGCGGCGCCAAGGTGGTGGCGGCCGCCCTGCGCGATGCCGGCATGGAAGTGATCTACACCGGCCTCCATCAGACGCCCGAGATGATCGCCACCGCGGCCGTGCAGGAGGACGTGGATGTGGTGGGCCTGTCCATCCTCTCCGGTGCGCACATGACGCTCTTCCCGCGCGTACGAGATCTGCTGCTCGAAGCGGGCCGCGACGACATTCTGCTGACCGGCGGCGGCATCATCCCCAAGGAAGACATGGACGCGCTCCAGGCGCGTGGCGTAGCGCGCCTCTTCGGCCCCGGGACCAGCACCCAGGAGCTGGTGGACTACATCCGCGAGTGGTTCGCCACACGCGAACAACAGGACGCATAAGCGCGTGAGTTCACGACTGCGGCAGCTCGCCGACGACATCCGCGCGCTGGAGGCCCGCCTGCGTTTGGGCGGCGGCCTGGACAAGATCGATAAGCAGCACAAGCAGGGGAAGCTCGCCGCGCGTGAGCGCGTGGAGCGTCTGGCCGACCCGAACACGCCTTTCCTGGAAATCGGCCTGCTCGTGGCCCATGATCGCTACGATGGTCAGGCGCCGGGCGCCGGCGTCATCACGGGCATCGCCATGGTCGAGGGGCGCGAAGTGGTGGTGGTGGCCAACGACGCCACCGTCAAGGCAGGTTCGTGGTGGCCCGAGACCATCACCAAGATCCTGCGCGCCCAGGAAGTGGCCATGCGCTGTCGCATCCCGATCATCTACCTCGTGGATTCGGCGGGCGTGAATCTGCCGTATCAGGGTGGTGTGTTCCCCGGGCAGTACGGCGCCGCGCGCATCTTCTACTACAACTCCATCATGCGTCGGTACCTGCGCATCCCGCAGTTCGCCGCGGTGATGGGGCAGTGCGTGGCCGGCGGCGCCTATCTCCCCGCCTTGAGCGATGTGATCCTCATGGTGAAGGGCACGTCGTTCATGGGGCTCGGCGGTCCGAATCTCGTGAAGGGGGCCACCGGGCAATCGGTGGACGGCGAAACGTTGGGGGGCGCCGTCACCCACACCGAGATTTCCGGCGTCGCGCACTACGCTCTTGACGACGACCCGTCGTGCCTCGACAAGCTGCGCGAACTCGTGGCGCGGCTGCCGCGTCCGCAGCAGCAGGCGGCGACGACCTGGCGCCCGCCGGCCGAGCCGCCCTCCTCGTTGTACCACCTGCTCCCGGCCGATCACCGCATGCAATACGACATGCATGCCCTCCTGCGCACGGTCCTCGACGACGGCGCCCTCGATGAGTTCCAGCCGAATCTGGCCAAGGAGATGATCTGCGGGGACGCGCGCATCGAAGGGATTCACGTGGGGGTCATTGCCAACCAGCGTGGACTCATCAAGGGGCGTCCCGGCGAGCGTCCGCGTTTTGGCGGCATCATCTACGCGGAGAGTGCGGAGAAGGTCGCGTACTTCATCGAGCGCTGCGACAAGCAGGGACTCCCCATTCTGTTCGTGCAGGACGTCTCCGGCTTCATGGTGGGGCCGGACGCCGAACACGACGGGATCATCCGCGCCGGCGCCCATTTCGTGGAAGCCATGGCGTGCGCGCGCGTCCCCAAGATCGTGCTCACGGTGAATCACGCCAGCGGCGCCGGCTACTACGCCATGGCCGGGCAGGGCTTCGACCCGGATTTCATCTTCTCTTGGCCCACGGGGCGCATGGCGGTGATGGAAGGGGAGGCCGCCGTACAGGCCGTACATGGTCCGGCCCTGGACGCGGCCAAGAAGGCGGGCGGCACGCCGACCCCCGAGGTGCTCGAGGCCGTGGACGCGATGCGGGCCGACTACGAGCAGCAGCTCGACGCGCGCTACGCGGCGGCCCGCGGATTCGTGGACACCATTGTCTACCCTGAAGACACCCGTGATCTGCTCGCGATGGCCTTGCGCGCAGCCAACCAGAATCGCGGTCCGCATCTCGGCGCCTTCGTGCTGCCGCCGATGCCGGCCGTCGGAGGCGAATGATGGCGGACGCAGCGCAGGACAAGGTGGTTCGGGTCGCCAGTGGCCAGGGCTTCTGGGGGGACTGGCTCGAGGCGCCGCGGCGTCAGGTGGAAGGTGGTCCGGTGGACTACCTGATGCTCGACTACCTCGCCGAAGTCACGATGTCGATCGTGCAGAAGCAGAGGGAGCGCGACCCGCGCATGGGCTACGCCCGTGACTTCATCGGCGCCATGGAGAGTGTCTTCCCCTCCGTGGCCGAACGCGGCGTGAAGGTCATTGCCAACGCCGGCGGGGTGAATCCCATGGCGTGCGCCGAAGCCGTGCTCGAGGCGGCCTCGAAGCACGGGGTGCGCGGCAAGATCCGCATCGGTGTGGTCACGGGTGATGATATCCTCCACCGACTCGACGCCCTGCTTGCCGAGGGGCACGAGCTCAAGAACATGGACACCGGTGAACCGCTCGCCGGTATCCGCGATCGCGTCCTGTCCGCCAATGCCTACATCGGGTCCACGCCCATCGTGGAGGCGCTGCAGCTGGGCGCCAACGTGGTGGTGACCGGCCGCAGTACGGACACGGCGCTCACCATGGCGCCGCTGCGCCACGAGTTCGGCTGGGCGGCCGACGACTGGCATCGGCTCGCGGCCGGTATTGTCGCCGGTCACATCCTGGAGTGCGGCGCCCAGTGCAGCGGCGGCAACTGCCTGCACGCGTGGCGCACCATTCCCGACCTGGCCAACGTGGGCTATCCCATCGCGGAAGCACGCGCCGATGGCACGTTCACCATCACCAAGCATCCGGGCACCGGTGGCCGCGTGAGCGTACCCAGCGTCACGGAGCAGCTCGTGTACGAAATGGGCGATCCGCACGCGTACATCACTCCCGATGTGGTAGCCGACTTCACCAGCATCCGGCTCGCGGCCGATGGCGAGAATCGCGTGAAGGTGCATGGCATCACCGGCGGGCCGCCGACGCCGTTTCTCAAGGTGTCCATTGCCTACCGCGCCGGCTTCAAGGCAGTGGGGTCGCTCGTGTATGCCTGGCCCGACGCGATGGAAAAGGCGCAGCTCGCCGATCGCGTACTGCGCGAGCGACTCGATCGGCTTGGCCTGCGCTTCGACCAGGTACTGAGCGAATTCGTGGGGGCCACCTCGACGCATGGCGCCCTCGCGGGTGACGGCCGCGATGCCCCCGAGGTGCAGTATCGCATTGGCGTGCGTGGCGGGGATCGCGCCGCCGTGGAGCGCTTCACGCGGGAGATCGCGCCCCTCGTGCTGAACGGTCCGCCGAGCGTGACCGGCTTTGCCGGCGGGCGCCCGAAGGTCGAGGAAATCGTGGCCTACTGGCCGGCGCTGCTGGACAAGCGCGCCGTTTCCACCGCTGTCCGCATCGTGGAGTGAACCACATGAACATTCGTTTGCTCGACATCGCGCACGCGCGCAGCGGCGACAAGGGTGATACCGCCAATGTGGGGCTCATCGCCCTGCGGCCGGAGTGGTATCCCGTGCTGGAGAAGTACGTCACCCGCGATGCGGTGACCGCGCACTTCGCCGGGCAGCTCACCGGCGATGTGGTGCGCTTCGAGCTGCCCAATCTGGGGGCACTCAACTTTCTTCTGCACGGCGCGCTCGATGGCGGCGGCACGCTGTCGCTCAAGACCGATGCGCAGGGGAAGGTGTATTCCACGGCGCTGTTGCGGATGGTGATCGACGTGCCCGAGGCTGAGGCCAAGGCGCTGGGGTTGCCGGCCGCCGCATGATGGTGCGATTGCGGGTGGCACTCATCTGCTTCGGGGTGATCGCCTTCACCTTTGCCCAGCAGACGGGGCGGGAGTGGCTGCGCTGGGTGGGGATTGTCCTCGTCGCCACCGCCTTCCTGCTGCGGTTCCTGAAGCGCTGAACGGGAGTTCCGGCCCCCATTATCATTCAGGGATGGCCCGTTCTCCTGTTCCTGAACTGCTCGCCCCTGCCGGCACCATCGATGCCGTTCGCGCTGCCGTCGCGAACGGCGCCAATGCCGTGTATCTCGGCGCGTCCATGTACAACGCGCGCGACGAGGGGGCGCAGCTCACGCTCGATGAACTGGGGCAGGCGTGCGCTATTGCGCATGCGCGTGGGGTGCGGGTGTATCTCACCTTCAACGTACTGATCAAGCCGCACGAACTCCCCGAGGCACTGCTGTACCTCGGGGAGTGCATCGATCGCGGCATCGATGCGGCCATCGTGCAGGATCTGGGCGTGGTGCGGCTCATCCAACAGGTGTACCCGCAGCTCGAGGTACACGGCTCCACCCAGATGACGGTGCACGACGTGTCCGGTGCGCGGGTCATGCAGCAGCTGGGTGTGGAACGCGTGGTGCTGGCGCGCGAGAACACGCTCGAGGACATTCGCGCCATTCGCGAGCAGGTGCCGGAGCTGAGCCTCGAAACGTTCGTGCATGGCGCGCTGTGCATCTCGTATTCGGGACAGTGCTTCATGTCGGGCATGATCAGCGAACGCTCGGCCAATCGCGGGTCATGCGCGCAGTCGTGCCGCAAGGATTACACGCTCACCGACGAAGCCAGCGGCGCCACGCTCGACCGCGGCTACCTCATTTCCACGAAGGATCTGGCGGCACACGATCACCTCGAGGCGATCGCGCGACTCGGGGTGGGGTGCCTCAAGGTGGAAGGGCGTAAGAAGAAGCCGGAGTACGTGGCGACGGTCACCAAGGCGTACCGTGGTTGGCTCGATGGCATCGCGCGCGGGGAGTCAGGCCGTGCTCCCACGCCGGAGGAGGCGGAGCCGCTTGTGCAGATCTTCAGCCGCGGCAACACGGGCGGCATGTACGGTGGCCGACAGGGGCGCGAGTACATCACCCGCACTCAGCCGGACAACCGCGGGTTGCCCATTGGGGTGGTCACCGGGGCGGACGGCGCGGCGCTGCTCATCGACGTACAGCGGCCTGTGTCCGTTGGTGATGGCCTGGGCTTCGAAGCGCCCGCCGGTGACATCGGCGCCTCGCTGGGCGGAACCGTGGCCGAAGCGCGTACGCTGTCGGTGCGCGCGGGCGTGCATCGTCAGGCAGTGCTGGTGAAGAGTGGGCCGCGGGTGACGCGCGTCCCCGAGGGGTGGCATGTGGTGCGGACCACCGATGCGCACCTCATGGACACGGCGCGCCAGTCATTCGCGTCGGTCGCGGTTCCCGAGCGGGTCGGCGTGCAGCGGCTCGACGTGCGCTGCTTCGGGCAATCGGGAAGTCCGCTCAAGACGGTGTGGCGCTGCGGCCACATCGACGTGACGGTGCGGGGTGACGTGTCGTTGGCGCAGGCGAGCAAGCGCTCACTCGACATGACGCAGCTGCGCGAGCAGTTCGGACGGTTGGGGGGCACCTCGTTCAAGCTGGGCGCCGTGGATATCAGCGGTCTGGCCAGTGGGCTCTTTCTCCCGGTGAGTGAGCTCAACCGCCTGCGGCAGGAAGCCACCGAGCAGATCGAGCAACAGCTGGGGTGGGCGCGCATGAGCGAGGAAGCGGTGCGCAGCGCGCGCATCGCCGAGTGCGTGTCGCGTGTTCCTGAGGCCTCCATGGCCGCGCCGGTGCCAACGCCCGGTCGGTTTGCCCTGCGTGCCGTGGTGTTCGACGTGGAGCAGGCGCGCGAGGCGGCGGCCGGCGGTGCCACGGAGATCGTGCTCGATCCCTTCCTGCGTCATCCGGCGCCGCCACTGGCGCGGGTGACGGCGCTGCGCGATGAGCTGGCCACCGAGGGCGTCGCGCTGCGTTTGCGCACCCCCAGCATTGTGCGTCCCGAGGAACGTGCCCGACTGGCCAAGTGGTTCGGGCTGGGGCTGCCACTGCTCACGGGCCATCTGGGGCTTGCGGCGGAGTTCGGCGCCGCCGGGCACGATGTGGTGGCCGACTACGCCGTGAACGTGTTCAACCAGCACACGGCCGCGCTGCTCTTCGAGCAGGGGGTACCGCGTATGGTGGCGAGCATCGAGCTCACCACCGACGAGCTGGGGCAGCTGGTGGCGCCGTGGGGCGGGCAGGGCTTCGATGTGCTGGTGTACGGCCGTCCGGAGGGGATGACGATCGAGCACTGCGTGCTGAGTGCGGCCTTCGACCGCGAACCCACGACCTGTCGCGACCTGTGTGTGCAGAAGCACACCAACGTGTCGCTCACCGATCCGGCGGGCTACACTTTCGCGGTGGCTACCGACAGCAATTGCCGCAACCGGCTGCTGCACTCGCGCCCCATCGAGGCCAGCGAGTTCTTCCCGGCGCTCTGGGCGCAAGGCATTCGCGGCTTCCACATGGTGTTCAACGTGCCGGGCGATCCGGTTCGGGAGTTGGCGCGTGCCCACCGTTCGGCGCTCGACGCGCTCGACGCGGGTGAACGGCCCGACGTCCACGCATCACGCCGCCTGCTCAACAACGCCTTTACGCGCGGCCATTTTGCCCGCGCCGTCTGAACGCATGAAGAAATCGATGATGCCGCTGGTCGCCCTGCTCATTGGGCTGTTTCACCTGTATGAGGCCGTCATGGCGGCCTTGGCGGGCGAGTACGGGCGCATGGCCTGGAAGGGTGTGCTCGCCGTGGTGCTGGTGGTGGTGGCGTGGCTCATGAACGATACGGGGAAGCGCTTCTCCGATTCCTGAACGCTGCCCCCCGTCGACGGGCTGCGTTGTGAGGATAGCGCACACGGAGATTGGGTAACGGAGGCGAGCCGCCGGTGTGCTAGGGTACGCCATGCTCTCGCACCTTCCCCCGTCGTACGGCTCACTCGCCGACGCCCGCGCCCTGCTGGCGGCGCGCTTCGGCTACCCCGATTTCCGGCCACCACAGATCCGCGCCGTCGAGGCGGTGCTCTCGGGGCGCGACGCGCTCGTGGTGCTCCCTACCGGGGGCGGCAAGTCGCTGTGCTATCAGGTGCCGGCGCTGGTGCGCGGTGGACTCTGTGTCGTCATCAGTCCGCTCATCTCGCTCATGAAGGATCAGGTGGAGGCACTCGAGCGTCGCGCCATCGCGGCGGCCTTCATCAACAGTACGCTGGGAGCGGCCGCGGTGGCCGAACGCATGGCCCGCGCCCGCGACGGCACGCTTTCGCTGCTGTATCTGTCACCGGAGCGACTCGAAGCGGGGAACACCAGTGCGCAACTGCGTGCCATCGGCGTGCGCCTGCTGGCCGTCGATGAGGCACATTGCATCAGCGAATGGGGGCACGATTTCCGCCCCAGCTACCGTCGGTTGGGGCAGCTGCGGCAGGCGCTGGGGGCGCCGCAAACCGTGGCCCTCACCGCCACGGCGACACCGGAGGTGCGCCGAGATATCGTGCAGCAGCTCGCGCTCCATGCCCCCACCGTGGTGGTGGCCGGATTCGATCGTCCCAACCTGACCTACCGCGTACGCCGTGTGCAGCGGGCGCCCGAAAAGGACACCTTGGCCGTTGAGCTGCTGCAGCGGGAAACGGCGCCGGCCATCGTCTACACCCCCACGCGCAACGCGGTCGAACGCATCACCGCCATGCTGGTGCGTGCGCGCATTCGCGCCACCGCCTATCACGCAGGACTCGGGCACCAGATTCGACAACGCGCACAGGACGCCTTCATGGAGGAGCGCACGCGTGTCATCGTGGCCACCAGCGCCTTCGGCATGGGGATCGACAAGCCCGATGTGCGGCTGGTGGTGCACCATGCCATGCCGGGCTCCCTGGAGGCATACTATCAGGAGGCCGGTCGCGCCGGCCGCGACGGCCAGGCCAGCCGCTGCGAATTGCTGCATGCCCCCAATGACCGCGACACGCACGAGTACTTCCTGGCCGGCACGCACCCGTCGCGGCGCGACGTCGAGCAGGTCTGGCGCACACTGCTGCAACGGGCCGATGACGCGGGCGTGGTGCCGCTTTCGCCGCCGGCGCTGGCCAGGCAGGTGCCCGGGGTGAGTGAACGGTGCGCCGCGGCCGCCCTGCGCGTGCTGCTCGCTCATCACCTGTGCCACGTGGTGCCACCGCGCCCGGGACAGGTGCATGCACGATTGCTGGCGACGCCCGTGCGCATTACCCGTGAGCTCAACGGTCCCCGCGACTTCGACCGCGAACTGCTCCGCGCCCTGTGGCGTGGAGTGGGTCCCGCACTGACGCACGGCGCCATCATCGATCTTGACGGTTTGCCACCCGGATTGGGCGGCGCCGCCACGCTCGTCCCTGTTCTGGAGCGTCTCGCGGCGGAACAGTTTGTTACATGGCATCGCAGCGAGGGCGGCACACGAGTGTCGCCATCACACCGCCGGCGCGCCTCGCCACCTGTGCGCTGGGACCAGCTCGAGCGCCGTAAGCGCACGGATGTGGCGCGCCTCGACGCCATGGAGGAATACACCTTTACCACCCATTGCCGAAGGGCGTACGTCCTGCGCTATTTCGGGGATCGCGAGGCGCGCGAGCAATGTGGCGCCTGTGATCGCTGTCTCGCCCGCTCCAACACGTCGGCTGGTCGTCTCCATAATCCAGCCAGACGTGCGCGGTCCCGACCGCGGTCCTGACCTACCCTCACTCCCCGACCGTTTCTGATGGACGACAGTCTGTATTTCTCCGAGCAGCACCTCGCCGTACGTGACATGGTGCGCGCCTTCGCCCGTGATGAAGTGGCGCCCGTGGCGGCGCAGCACGACGAAGCCTCCACGTTCCCGTGGGAGAACGTCAAGAAGATGGGAGAACTCGGACTGCTCGGTGTGCCGTGGTCCGAAGATGTCGGCGGGGCCGGTTTCGATACGATCAGCTTCATGATCGCCATTGAGGAGCTCGCCAAGGTCTGCGCGTCGCACTCCATCACCATCTCCGCCCACACCACGCTCGGCACGTCCCCCATCGTCAACTTCGGCACGCCGGCGCAGATCGCGCGCTATGTGCCGCTGCTGGCGAGCGGCAAGGTGCTCGGCGGATTCGGACTGACCGAGGAGGCGGCGGGAAGCGATGCCGGTGGAACCCGGACGACAGCGGTCAAGAAGGATGGCTACTACCTGCTGAACGGCAGCAAGCGGTTCATCACGCACGCCGGGGTAGGCGAAGTGTTCGTGGTGACGGCGGTGACCGACCCGTCGAAGGGAACCAAGGGCATCTCGAGCTTCATCCTCACCAAGGAGAGCGTGGATCTCGAGCAGTGCCGCGTGCTGGGCGTCGGCCACGACGATTCGCTGACCCCCATGCCGGGGTTCAAGGCGGGCAAGAAGGAGGACAAGCTCGGGTGGCGCGCCTCTGACACTCGCGAACTGCTCTTCGACAACGTGGAAGTGCCGGCAGAGCAACTGCTGGGTACCGAAGGGCTGGGCTTCATCAACTTCATGAAGACCCTCGATGCGGGGCGCATCGGCATCGCCGCCCTGTCGATCGGGATCGCCCAGGGCGCGCTTGAGGAGTCGCTCAAGTATGCGAGCGTGCGCAAGCAGTTCGGCGCCGCCATCGCCAGCTTTCAGGGCGTGCAGTTCCAGCTCAGCGACATGGCCACGGAAATCGAGGCCGGGCGTCACCTGGTGTATCACGCGGCGTGGTTGTCGCAGAATGGGAAGCCGTTCGGCAAGGAAGCGGCCATGGCCAAGCTGTTCTGCTCGGAGCTGGCCATGCGGGCCACGATCAAGGCCATCCAGATCCACGGCGGGTACGGCTACACCAAGGACTACCCGGTCGAGCGCTTCATGCGCGACGCGAAGATCTGCGAGATCGGTGAAGGGACGAGCGAAATTCAGCGGCTGGTCATCGCCCGGCACCTCCTGAAGGGGCTGGTGGCGTAGGAGCGGCAGCGATAGCTTTCGCCTGTTCCATTCCAGCCGTCGCTTGTGGCGCCGGCGGCCCGTGCGACTCACGGGCCGTTTGCGTTTGTGGGTCGGGTTTTCCGGGGCCAGCGTGCTGCCGGTCAACCCGTCCACACGTTCCACCGCCTGACACGCCTTGGTCGCGTCGATCGCGGGGGCCCGCGTTTCACTCCGAGGCCAGCGCCTCCTGCCACCGTGACGCCTGTCGCGAGGCCGGGACGGTCCGCGACCCGGGGGCGTGAGGCACTCGATTCGATCTCGTCAGCCGGGGGGGAGCCGTGTGACGTTCGATCGTGCGCTGCCGTTGCCTCCCGTGTCCGGGACGCGACCGACGGGCGCGCTCGATTTTCCTGCAGGTCCACCGTTATGTGCTGTCGTTTCGGGTTAGCCGGAGTCGCCGCCGGCCTGAGGCAGACAGTGGGTTGCAATGAAGCGAGAACTCCTGGTGAACGCGACGCCGCGCGAGACGCGCGTCGCCATCATCGAGGACGGCCAACTGGTGGAGCTGCTGGTCGATCGGCCCGATGCGCGTCGCATGGTAGGCGACGTCTATCTCGGCAAGGTCGAAGCCGTACTCCCGGGCATTCAGGCCGCCTTCGTGAACATCGGCACCGAGAAGTCGGCCTTCCTCCATGCAGCCGACGTGGTCGTCGAGGATGCGCAGGTCTCGGATGACGACGACGAGGACGAGGACGCCGCCGAGGAACAGGGCGGGGGAGGGGGCGGTCGCCGTGGGCGGCGCGAGGTGCGTCCCATCCAGGACCTGCTCAAGCGCGGGCAGGACATCCTCGTGCAGATCACCAAGGAACCCATCTCCACCAAGGGACCGCGCGTCACCGCCCAGGTGTCACTGGCGGGACGGTTCCTGGTGTACATGCCCTTTGCCTCGAAGGTCGGCGTCAGCCGCAAGATCGACGAGCGGGCCGAGCGGCAGCGATTGCGCAGCATGGTGGGCGAGATGCTCCCCGACGATTCAGGCGGCGTGATCGTGCGCACGGTCTCCGAGGATGCCACCAAGGAGACGTTCGAGCGTGAACTCAACACGCTCATGAACAACTGGAAGCGTATTAAGCGGAAAACGCAGTTCATGCGCGCCCCGGCCATGGTGCACCGCGAAACCAATGTGACGCGCGGTCTGGTTCGCGACCTTTTCAGCGCCAAGGTCGAGCGCGTACTGGTCGACAGCAAGCAGGTGTTCAACGAGATCACTGAATACCTGCAGGGCATTGCGCCGGATCTCGTGGAGCGGGTGAAGCTGTACGAGGAGCCCGTTCCGCTCTTCGACAAGGAAGGGATCGAAACGGAGATCCGCGATCTCTTCAAGCGTCGCTGCGACCTGCCGAGTGGTGGGTACATCATCATTGAACAAACGGAAGCGCTGGTCTCCATCGATGTGAACTCGGGCCGCTACACCGGCAAGCGCGACCCCGAGAAGACCATCTTCAAGACCAACACCGAAGCCGCCCGAGAAATAGCGCGGCAGCTGCGGCTGCGCGATGTAGGCGGCATCATCGTGTGCGACTTCATCGACATGGAGGCGCAGGGAAACCGCGACAAGGTGCTGCACGAGCTGCGCACGCATCTCGGTCGCGACCGGGCCCGGACGAAGGCGTTTGCCGTGTCGGACCTCGGGTTGGTGGAGATGACCCGCCAGCGGGTGCGGCAAAGCCATTACCAGAGCATGACCGAGTCGTGCCCCACCTGCAGTGGTACGGGGCGCGTCTTTACCCCCGAAACCATCGTGCGCCGCACGGAACGCGCGGTCCGTCGCATGTCAGCCGAGGGGCGGAAGGAGCCCGTGGTGCTGCGCCTGCACCCCGAAGTGGCACTCCATGTTCTGGAACAGGAGCACGATTTCGTGAAGCGGCTGGAAAAGCTGGCCGGTTTTCCGCTCGAACTGCGCGACGATCCGCTCCTCAAGCCCGATGAGATCAAGCTGGTGGTGCGGGGCGCGCAGCGTGACGTGACGCAGCAGTACGCCCTGGCCTGACCCGTTCGAGGGGCGGCGCCTGGCCCCGTTGACAGCTAAAGCCAATCTGGATAAGCTTCTAGGCTACGTCTGGAACGCACATAACTGGAACCAACCATGAGCTACGCGATCATCCGCACCGGCGGCAAGCAGTTCCGCGCCGAGCCGGGCAAGACCCTTCGGATCCCTTCGTTGCTGGGTGAAGCCGGCACGGCCGTCGAATTCAACGACGTCCTCCTTGGCTCCGACGGCAAGCAGATCCAGGTGGGTGTGCCCACGCTTTCCGGCGCCAAGGTCACGGCGGAGATCGTGAAGCACGGACTCGACGACAAGATCATCGTCTTCAAGTTCAAGCGCCGGAAGAACTACGCCCGCAAGCAGGGTCACCGGCAGAAGTTCACCGAAGTACGCATCAAGGACATCACCCTCGGCTGAGCGCCGGCGGTGCGCCGCTCGCGGCGCGCTGCCTCACTGGAGTATTCGTCATGGCACATAAGAAGGGCGTCGGCTCCTCACGCAACGGCCGCGATTCCAACCCGAAGTACCGGGGAATCAAGAAGTACGGCGGTGAGTTCGTGACGGCCGGCAACATCATCCTCCGTCAGTGCGGCACCAAGTGGCACCCGGGCGCCAACGTGGGCATGGGCACCGATTACACCATCTACTCGCTCGTGGACGGCGTCGTGCATTTCGCCCACAAGAGCAAGAAGGCGTACAAGGTCAACGTCGTCCCCGTCGAGTTCGTCGAGGAGACGGTCGAGGCCTGAGTCCGTCGGCCGCGTATCGAGGGGCAGGGCACCACACGGTGCGCTGCCCCTCGTGCGTTTCGGCCGGCGCTGCGTAACCTGGCGGACCAGTTGCCCGTAGTGTGACCGTACGACACTCTCACCGAGGACACCATGGCACTCTGGGACAAGGTCAGGCAGGGGATCGACAAGGCCGGCAAGGCCGCACAGGACGTCTTCGACGAAGGCAAGCTGCGTCTCGAGGCGTACCGCGCCCGCGAGCAGGCCGACAAGGCCGCCGAAGCCTTGGGCTATGCCCTTTTTCGGGCATTTGAAGCCGGCGGGGAACTCGACGCCGATGCGCGCGCTCGGCTTCTCGAGGCTGTGAAGGAACGCGATGCCGAGGCACGGCGTCTCGAGAACGCCCTTGCCGAGGCCAAGGCGCGCATGGATGACCGACCGGAGGCCCCGCCACCGCC
>VYLE01000342.1_pt1 | contig 31595 bp, 29 predicted proteins | sample 5114391 | NCBI WGS metagenome assembly VYLE01 (sample SAMN12291771, study PRJNA351875) | freshwater metagenome | isolation source: freshwater lake | place: USA: Michigan, Kent Lake | collected 2013-08-15
CGGACCCGCCGGCGGGCCGGTCACGCAGCCGGCCAGCAGCAGGCCGGTCAACAGCAGCGAAGCGACCCGGCCGATCATACCTGCATCGTGGTCAGGTAGCGGTCCACGGTCTTCAGATAGCGGTCCGGCTGCTGGACGATGGGATTGCTGCGGTCCCAGGCATAGCCGGCCAGCACCGAGGTCAGGTGACGGACGATGTCGTTGGCCTCGGCCGGCTTGTTGAAGATGATCCGCTGCAGGCTCTCGTCGTACCAGGTGGAGACGCAGGCCCGGAAGGTGTCGATGCCGACGTAGAGCTCGTCCGAGAAGTCCTTCTGCCAGTCGACCGTCTCGCCGTTCAGCTGGCGGTCGATCAGGCCGGTGGCCAGCTGGGCCGACTTCAGGGCGATAGTGACGCCGGAGGAGAAGACCGGATCAAGGAACTCGGCGGCATTGCCCAGCAGGGCGTAGCTGGGGCCATAGAGGCTCTTCACCGAGCAGGCGTAGCCGTGGATGGTGCCGGGCTCACGATGGGGCTGCTTGTTCTTCAGCACCTCCTTCATCCGGGTGGTGGCGCCGACCAGGGTGTCGAGGCGCTCCTGCTCGGTCTCACCGGCCGCATTGATGATCTCGGGCGATCCCACGACGCCCATCGACGAGATGCCGTCGGCCAGCGGGATCAGCCAGTACCAGACGTGGCGATGCTCGGGATGGATGGAGACCAGAATCTTGTTCCGGTCAAAGGTCGGGTCGTCAATGTTGTCCTTGACCTGGCAGAAGACGCCCTGGCGCGGCGGGAAGTTGGACGGAACCTCGATGTCCAGCAGTTTGCTCAGGGTGCGGCCAAAGCCACTGCCGTCGAGGCAGAAGCGGGCCTCGATGGTGCGGACCCCGCCCCCTTCGTTCCTGACCGTCAGCTTGACGCCGTCGTCGTCGCTCTCGAAAGCGATGACTTCCTCTCCGTAGACGACCTTGGCGCCCATCTCGGCCGCGCCGTCGGCGAGGATCTTGTCGAACTTCGAGCGCATCACCTGGATGGTGGTGCCGGGGCCCTCCGCCGATTTGTCGGGGAAGTAGATGTCCTTGTAATCGTCCTTGTACTGGAAGGCGGCGCCGTCCTTGTACTGGAAGCCACCGGCCTCAACGGCCGGCATCAGGCCGGCGTCTTCGAGGATGGCGACCGATTGCGCCAGCAGGCTTTCGCCGATCGAGAAGCGCGGGAAGTGAGTCTTCTCGATCACCTCGACCGAGCGGCCCTTCTTGCGAAGGAAGGCGGCCGCGGCGGCGCCTGAGGGGCCTGCCCCGATGATCACGACATCAAGCTTCTCGGACATCTCTTCCCCCGAAGTAGGTAGCGATAAACGAGAACCCGTAAGAGATGGCGAGGCCCGCCGCAACGGCGATGCCGAAGGCTCTTACGGGATAGGTGGAACTGAGGCTCAAAAGTCCCATCGACAGAATGGCTGTCAGGGCGGTGATCAGGATGGGCAATCCGGCCAGGGGCGAGCGTTTGCCGATGGCTGCCTCATAGCGGAGGATCGAATAATCCGCCCCCGTACCAACGACGACGAAGGCCCCCATCAGCGAAAAGAAACTCATCGGCGTGCCCAGCGCGCTGGCGGCAATGACCCCGCCGGCGACGCCCATGGCCGGGGCGATCAGCACGCTCAACGACGAGAGGCGCCGATAAATCAGCATGAGCACCAGGCCGATAGCGAAGAAGGAGGCGAGAACTGCCAGCCCTGCTGCCTGGCGATAGCTGGCGAAGGCCTCGCTGTAGGCGCTGGCCGGGTCGACATAGGCCGCATCGGAGAGCTTTGCCGTCGCCGCGATGACGGCCGGGGCGGCGGCCTCCGGCACGGGGGCGATCAGGTAGGACAGGTGCTGCGACTCGCCGCCCAGGCTGGCGATCCAGTCGGGCAGCTTGACGGCGCTCGGGGCTTCGAGCGGTTTGAAGTCGGACACCGGGATGCCCAGCAGCGCAGCCCGCTCTGCCAGGCGAGCATCAATCAGCGCCGACGTGACGCGGGCTTGCGTCGCCGCCCGTTCGGCCGCCGACGGGTTGAAGCGGCCGGGCGCCAGGATGCCTGCGCGCGCCTCGGCTGGCAGGCCGGCCAGCACCGAGGCCTCGCGGGCCTTGGCCGCATCGGCGTTCGGCCCCCAGGACAGCAGGAAGTTGGGGCTGAAGCCGATGCCGGAGGCCTTGCGCACCGCCTCTTCCTCGGCGACCAGCACCGGTGAGCGGGCCTGGAACCTGCGCACGTCGTCCAGGGTCGAGAAGTGGGTCAGGGCCCAGGCCGCCCCGGCGGTGAACAGCAGCAGGAAGCCGCCCATGGTCCAGGCGTTCCAGCGAAGCCGGCCGATGCGGGCTTCCAGTCCGTGCCATATTGCGGCGAAGCGCTCGGCCCGGCCCGCTGCAACCGTGCGATCGAACAGCGGCACAACCAGGAAGGCGCAGGCCCAGGCGCTGAGCAGGCCGCCGACCGCGAACACCGCGATCTGGCTGAAGATCGGCACCCCGAACAGGGCCAGACAGCCAAAGCCCATGGCCGAGGTGATCATGCAGACCGTCACCGGCCGGAAGATCAGCTTCAGTCGCTCCGTCCTGCTCTCCCAACGCGTCATCGGGCCGGTCGCAAGGTAGTAGATGGCGTAGTCGGCCGTGACTCCGACGAAGGCCGAACCGAACACGAAGGTCAGCATGTGCACGGTCGGAAACAACGCCAGCACAGCAAACAGTGAACCGAGGTAGCCGGCGCCCACCACCAGCAGGGTGATCGGCAGGGCCCGGAAGCGCCGGAAGACGACCAGCAGCAGCAGGACGATACCAATCGTCGAGGCGACCCCGACCGTCGAGATGTCCTTCTGCGCATGCCGGGCGCCGTCCTCGGCATGGAAGGCGGCGCCGGCGCGGGCGATCGTCGCGCCGTCGGACCTGTGGGCTTTGGTCCAGTCGGCGACGGCCCTGGTGAAAGTCGCCTGAGTGTCCAGCTTGTAGGCCGAGCCGGTCAGCCGGCCGCTGATCAGCACCGAGCCGTCATCGCCCGCTGCCCCAAAGCCGGCGCTCGGCAGCAGGCAGCCGGTCAGGCGAAGGGTCAGCAGGAAGGGATCGCGCAGCAGCATGTCGCCGCTGACTGGCGCCACCGGTGAATAGAGTTGGACGAGGGAGGCTTGCACCACGCCCTCGGGATCAAGATCGGTGGGGCCCGGCTCGCAGCGCAGTTGGTTGCGGTTGGCGAACATCCAGCGGCCGGTCTGTTCGCCATCCACGGCCGAATCGACGAAGACCCCGCTGTCCTTGAGGCGTTTCGACAGGTCCGCAGCGGCTTCCTGCGCCTTGTCCGGGGTTGGGGCCGAGACGAGCATGGCGACGCGGGATGAGGCGGCGGCTCCGGCCTGGACCATGGCCTCGCGTATCGGGGGCTTCAGGGCCTTGGCGGGTAGCAGGGACTGGATGTCGGTGTCGAGGGCGCCGCCGCCCAGCAGGCGAAACGCTATGAAGGTCGCCGCCAGCAAGCAGGCGGCCAGATAGCCCCAAAGCAGTTCCTTGCGCCCCGCGATCACGTCAGATCATCCTTTGCGGACCGCGCCCATCTCGATAGCGATGGTGTCGCCGTTGGCCTGGCGAATGGTCACCGCCTCGGCGCGGGCGCAGCCGGCGATCTCGATGGTGGACAGAAACCGGCCCAGGTTGGCGTCCTTGGGCTTCAGGCTAAGCTTCCACGCCCCGCTAGGCGCCCCCGGCCCGCCGCCGATCGTGTAGTACTTCTTCAGGGCTTCGTAGTTGCCGCTGAGGATCTCGAACAGGCCCGAGCTGCGCAGAAAGGGATCGGCGCTGGCCGGACCGACAGCCTGGGCCGGCCCGCCCTGCACCGACTGGGTGATCTTGCCCGGCGTGATGGTCAGTCGCACGTCGACCGGCTTGACCACCCGCCAGTCGATGCGGCCCGGTCTGGCGGTCGCCACCCCGGTGCTGATCAGCGGCGTCTTCATGCTGGCCAGGCGGCGGGTCTGCTTGAAATCGAAGCTGCCGGTCTGGGCCTTTAGCTTGAACGGGTCGACGCAGGCGGCGAAGGATGGGCTCGCGTTCCCGATCACCAAACCGGCGATCAGGCAGCCGGCAACCAGGGCGCCAGCTTTTCGCGCAGGATGGACGGGGTTTCCCAAAGCATCGTCTCCGTTTCGATTTCGACCGCGACCTGCACGCTGGAACAGCGATTGAGTCTCTGACCCGTCTTCAGGTCCTTGAATTCATAGTCGATTTTGAGGCGGTTTTCCCACTCGGTGATACCGGCGACGATTTCGATCTCCTGATGGAGTCGCATCGGCCGCGCATAGCGGAACCGCATGTCGATGATCGGCCAGCCATAGCCCGAGGCGATCATCTGCTCGTAGCCATAGTCGATCTTGTCCAGGATGGCGACGCGGCCCAACTCCATGAACTTCGGATAGTAGCCGTGCCAGACGATGTTCATCGAATCGATGTCGTAGAACTGCGGCTTGGCGGTGGTCGTCGCCGTGACAATAGCAGCCATCAGATGTACGCCAGAATCCCCGACCACTGGCCGGCGGCAAGGCCGGCGCAGAGGCCGCGCAGGGTCTTGTCGAGCGGGGCGTCCTCATCGATGAACGGCACATGGTCGCCGGTTTCCTTGAGGAAGTCGCCGACCCGCTGGCCCAGTTCCGCCTCCTTCAGGCCCCCGTCGCGCAGGCGCAGGCGGACGGCCTGGGTGCAGGCGATGATGTGAGCGGCGGCGACCTGTTCGGTCAGTTCCAGCACCCGCAGGCAATCCCGGGCCGCAATGGTGCCCATCGAGACCTTGTCCTGGTTGTGACATTCGGTCGAGCGGCTGAAGACCGAGGCCGGCATGGTCAGCTTCAGGGCCTCGGCGGTCCAGGCCGAGACGCCGATCTGCACGGCCTTCAGGCCATGGTTGATCGGGGCGCGCTCGCCGGTAGCGCCGGAAAGGTTCGAGGGCAGGCCGTTGTTGTAGCGGGTGTCGACCAGCAGGGCGAGCTGACGGTCCATCAGGTCGGCCAGGTTGGCGATCAGGTTCTTCAGGCTGTCCATCACGAAACAGATGTGACCGCCATAGAAGTGGCCGCCGTGCAGGGTGCGGCCGGTCTCGGGGTCGAACAGCGGGTTGTCGTTGGCGCTGTTGATCTCGGTCTCGATGGTCGTCCGGAAGGGACCCAGCATGTCCTCCAGCACGCCGACGACATGCGGCGTGCAGCGGATCGAATAGCGGTCCTGCAGGCGCGTGGGCGTGTGCAGCCTGGCGAACTCCGACAGATCGGCGCGAAGGCGGGCTCCGACGCGCATCTGGCCGGGGTGCGGCTTGGCGCTCATCAGCGCTTCGTCGAAGTGGGCCGGGTTGCCGAGCAGGGCCAGCGACGCCATCGAGGTCAGGCGGCAGACCAGCTTGGACATCTGTTCGGCGCGGTGGAAGGCCAGCGCCGCCAGGCCGGTCATCACGGCGGTGCCGTTCATGACCGCCAGGCCTTCCTTAGGCTTCAGCTTGATGGGGCTAAGGCCCGCCTTGGCGAAGGCCTCGGCCGAGCTCATCACCTGGCCGTTGTAGAGAACGTCCCGTTCACCGGCGAGGGCGCCGGCGATGTAGCTGAGCGGGGTAAGGTCGCCGCTGGCGCCGACGCTGCCCTCGGCCGGGATCAGCGGCAGGATGTCGAGCCGCAGCATGTTGCTGAGCAGGCGGACGAGATCGAGGCTGACGCCCGACCAGCCGCGCATCAGGGTGACCAGGCGCACGGCCATCACCGCGCGGGTCTCATGCGGCTCGAGGATGCGGCCGAGGCCACAGCCGTGGAAGCGGGTCAGGTGCAGCGGCAGCTCGGTGACCAGGGGGTTGGGCACCCCGCGGGTGACGCTGTCGCCATAGCCAGTGGTGACGCCGTAGATGACGCCGTCACGGGCCAGGGTGGCCTCGACATGGCCGGCCGAGCGACTGATGGCGGCGAGGGCCGCATCCTTGGTGGTCAGGCGCAGGGAGACCTGTCCCGTGGAGAGGGCCCAGATGTCATCGATGCTCAAGGGTCCGTCGCCAAAGGCGATGCCTTGGCTGTAGCCGGAAAAGTCGTTCACGCCGTCCATAGCCCCCAAGCCCCTACAGTCGCCAGAAATCATAAAAGTTGAACCATTGGAACGGGTTGGCGAGCGCCTGTTCCTCAAGAACCTTGGCAAAACGGTTCACTGTCCCCTTCAGGGCTGCTTCGCGGTCCTTGCGCGGAAAATCAAGCCGTTCACTGAACTTCCGCAGGATGACCCGGTATCTGCCTTCCTGCCGCACTGAAAACAGGGTGTAGACGGGACATTTCAGCGCCGACGCCAGGATGAAGGGCCCCGCCGGAAACGGCGCGTCCTGGCCCAGGAACGGCGCCCAGATCGACGGGCTCTTGCCGCCGGGGGCCACGCGGTCGGCCAGGATCACCGCCCAGTCGCCATCTTCCATCGACGCGGCCAGGGTCATGGAGGCGGCGAGGCCCAGGTCGGTGACCTCGATGATCCGCACCGTGGAGCGGGGCGCCAGCCTGGCCATCATCTCGGCGAACTTGGCGGCATTGGCGCTATGCGCCAGGATGTTGACCCCGCGCCGCTCGCCCAGCGTGGCGATGGCCCGCATGACTTCCGGCACGCCCAGATGGGCCGACAGCACCACGGCGCCCCGCCGGTCGGCGCGCGCCTCCCTGAATTCCGGATCGTCCAGCCCGACCGTCTGCTCCGGCGGTATATCGCCCAGCCAGGCCGAGAAGCGATCCAGCGCCCCGCCGGCAAAGACGAACTGATGCTTCAGACCCGTCCACCAGGTCACCTCGCCGATGTCGGCCCCGTGTTCCCTGGCCCGGCGCAGCCAGTCGAGCGACGCCTCACGCTGCCGCTTGCCGGTCAGGTAGAAATAGAAGACGGTCGGGGCCAGCAGCACCATCGCCAGCCGACGGCCCAGCAGACGGTAGACCGTGGCCACCAGCCACAGCCCCGCAAACGCGCCCCGTTCAGCCGTGTTGGCCCAGGTCGCCGCCATACGCTCTACTCATTCCCCGACAAGGTCATCATCGCCCACCCATGGGGCGCGCCCCACGATGGGCGTTGTCTTAGGCCACCGGGTCCAGCGCGTCCACGTTGAGTCCTTCGCGGACCGGTGTAATCTCGCGGCCTGTTGTTCACTCGCCGCAAAGGGTTCGCCATGAAGACGCTCGCCACAGCCGCCCTGTCCCTCGCCCTGGTCGCCACCCTCGCGCCGGCCACACCGACCGTGGCCGCCGGCCGGGACGAGCACATCAACTTTCCGATCGCCGACGTCCTGAACAATCCGGAGTTCAAGGACAAGCTGCCGAGCGGCGTGCGCTTCTACTTCGGCAAGGAGACGGCCCGGATGGGCAAGGGTCTCGGAGAGACCAACACCAACAAGAAGACCAGCTCGTTCAAGAAGTCGGACAAGACCGCCTGCCGCTGGGCCATGACCAGCGCCCTGATCGGCCTGGGGACCAACGCCAAGGTTCAGGGCGGTAACGCCGTGGTCGGCATCCAGTCGAACCTGCAGAACATCCCCAGTTCCAGCGACACCCAGTTCAAGTGCGCGCTCGGCGGAATGATGGTCAACGTCGCCCTGATCGGCAACGCCGCGGTGGTCGAATAGGGCCGGATGGAGACGACGCTCTTCCTGCGCTTCAGCCCGGCCGGGAGGCGTGATGTCCATGGCCGGGGGTCGGTGGTCGAACAGGCCGCCGGCCTGCTAGAGCGCCGCCCATGAGCTTTCGTCCCTGCGCGGTGATTCCCGCCTACAACCACTATCTGCGCCTTGGGCCGGTGATCGAGGGGCTGCGGGCCCTGGGCCTCGATGTCCTCGTCATCGATGACGGCAATGTCGAGCCGGCGAAGTCGGGCCTGGCCGCCTTCAATGCGCCGGAGCGGGGCGTCACCGTCGTGCGGCGGCCGGTCAACGGCGGCAAGGGGGCGGCGGTCATGGACGGGTTTCGCCACGCGGCCGCCGCCGGCTTTACTCATGCCCTGCAGATCGACGCCGACGGCCAGCACGAACCGGAACAGGCGGCCAGGTTCATCGACCTCGCCCGCGCCAATCCCACGGCCGTCATCGCCGGCCAGGCGACCTATGACGAAACGGTGCCCAAGGCCCGCAAGTTCGGCCGCTGGATCACCCACTTCTGGGTCTGGGTCGAGACCTGCTCCCTCGACATCGCCGACAGCATGTGCGGCTTCCGCCTCTATCCGCTGGCCGCGACCCTCAAGACCCTTGAGGCCGAACACATCGGCCCGCGCATGCAGTTCGATACCGAAATCCTGGTCCAGCTGCACTGGCGGCGCACGCCGGTGATCAACGTGCCGGTCCAGGTGGTCTACCCGCCGGGCAACACCTCAAACTTCCGCATGCTGGCCGACAATGTGCGCATCAGCCTGATGCACCTTGGGCTGATTCTGCAGATGCCGGTCCGGATGCTGGTGAAGCTGTTGCGTCCTTCGACACGCCTCACGCCGTGAGGCTACCCAGGATGACGACGGCAGTGCGGCCCGCAGGACTTCGTCATCCTGAGTAGCGGCCGCAGGCCGCGTGTCGAAGGACGCACAGGCCTCATCGCCAGACCAGGCTCATCACGAACCCCGGTTCCGGCAAGCTCTGCAACAGCCAGGCCCCACCGACCACAACCGGCTCATCCGACCTATTCCCGCCCGCGATGCGGATCAGCTCCGGCTCCGGATCGCGCCCGAACGCCTTGAACCAGGCCTCCCCGAACGTCCAGCCCCGGAAGAACTGCTCCGGCGTCAAGGCCTCGGCGGCACCCAGGTAGTGTTCGGTGATCGCCGCCATGCGGCGGCGCGGGTCGATCCACTCGATATCGATGCCCAGCCGGGTGATGGGCGGGTGCGCCACAGTAGCGGCGATCAGGCCCCGGCCATGGCTGCGCGAGACCATTGCCGGGTGCGGATCCAGCTCAGCTTGCAGAGCAAGCGCAGCCGCGCTCTCCAGCGCCTTGGGAGGACGGGCGCCCGGCTCGAAATCCGGCAGGCGGCGAACGGCGTATCGCGGCCGTTCGCTCATGGCCTCGTCAGACCAGCGAGCCGTGGCAGTGCTTGAACTTCTTGCCCGAGCCACAGGGGCAGGCCGCGTTGCGGCTGGTGCGCTCCCAGCCGTCCGGCAGGGCCGAGACGGGCAGGGCCGAGCGCTGCTGGGCATCCAGGCCCTTGCCGGCGGCGGCCAGGCTGAGGGCCCGCTCGTTCTCGCCGGTGTGCGGATCCATGTGGATTTCCTGCAGGCCGGCCAGCGGATCGGGCTCGGGCTCGGCGTACTGGAACTCGACGGTCATCAACCAGCGGGTGGTGTTGAGCCGCAGGTTGCCCAGCAGGGTCTCAAACAGGCTGAAGGCCTCGGTCTTGTACTCGTTCAGCGGGTCGCGCTGGCCGTAGCCGCGCAGGCCGATGACGTTGCGCAGGTGATCGAGGTGCATCAGGTGCTCGCGCCACTGCAGATCGATCATCTGCAGCAGGAAGTTCTTCTCGACCGAACGCATCTGCTCCGGCGACAGGATGGTCTCGCGCTCGGCCGCCCGGGCGTCGGCGGCGGCGTTGACCCGCTCCTCGATCTCCTCGTTGGCGATGCCTTCCTCGGCCGCCCATTCGGCGATCGGCAGCTTCAGGCCGAGAATGGCCTCGCAGCGCTCGGTCAGGCCGGCGACGTCCCACTGTTCGGCATAGGCCTTGGGCGGCAGGTGGCGGTTGACCAGGTCCTCGATGGTGTCCTTGCGCATCTCGGTGATGAACGTGGACAGGTCCTGCGCCTCCATGAACTCCTGGCGCTGCTCGAAGACGGCCTTGCGCTGGTCGTTGACGACGTCGTCGTACTTCAGGAGGTTCTTGCGGATCTCGTAGTTGCGCTGCTCGACGCGCTTCTGGGCGGTGGCGATGGCGCTGTTGAGCCACTTGTGGGTGATAGCCTCGCCTTCCTGCACCCCGAAGGAGCGCATGATGGCGTCGAGCCGGTCGCCGGCGAAGATGCGCAGCAGGTCGTCTTCACAGCAGAGGAAGAACTTCGAACGGCCAGGGTCCCCCTGACGGCCCGTCCGGCCGCGCAGCTGGTTGTCGATCCGGCGGCTTTCGTGGCGCTCGGTGCCCAGCACGTAGAGACCGCCCTCGCGAAGGGCGTGAGCCTTGGCTTCGGCGATCTGGGCCTCGAAGGCGGCCTTCTCCTGCGCCTCGACCTTGCCGTCGGGCTCGATGCCGAGACCCAGCTGTTCCTGGCGCCATTTGGCCAGGTGCATTTCGACGTTGCCGCCGAGCTGGATGTCGGTGCCGCGGCCGGCCATGTTGGTGGCGATGGTCACCGCCCCGGGCACGCCGGCGTCGGCGACGATCAGGGCTTCCTGGTCGTGGTAGCGGGCGTTCAGCACGCTGTGCGGGATGCCTTTGACGGTCTTGCCGTCGATTTCGAACCTGTGCTCGGACAGCAGTTCCGACAGCTGCTCGGACTTCTCGATCGAGACGGTGCCGACCAGGATCGGCTGGCCGCGGCGATAGCAGTCCTCGATCTGGGCGATAATGGCGACGTTCTTCTCGGCGGCGGTGCGATAGACCTCGTCGTCCTCGTCGATCCGGGCGACCGGGCGGTTGGTCGGCACCTCAAGGACGTCCATCTTGTAGATGTCGCCGAATTCCTGGGCCTCGGTCGCGGCCGTGCCGGTCATGCCGGACAGCTTGGTGTAGAGGCGGAAGTAGTTCTGGATGGTCACCGAGGCCAGGGTCTGGTTCTCGGGCTGGATGTCGGCGCCTTCCTTGGCCTCGATGGCCTGGTGCAGGCCTTCCGACAGCCGGCGGCCGGACATCATGCGGCCTGTGAACTCGTCGATCAGGATGATCTCGCCGGCCTTGACGATGTAGTCCTTGTCGCGCTGGTAGATGATGTTGGCGCGCAGCGCCTGGTTCACATGGTGCACGATGGAGACGTTGGCGGCGTCGTAGAGGCCGGCCGTGTCCTCGCCCAGGTGGTCGCCGGCGATCAGCATGTTCTCGACGTTTTCCTGACCGATCTCGGTCAGCAGCACCTGGCGCTGTTTCTCGTCGTACTCGTAGTTGTCCTTGTTCTTGATCAGCTCTTTCACGATCAGGTCGACGATCTTGTAGAGCTCGCTGCGGTCCTCGGTGGGCCCGGAGATGATCAGCGGCGTGCGGGCCTCGTCGATAAGGATCGAGTCCACTTCGTCGACGATGACGAAGTTGTGGCCGCGCTGGACCATCTCGGAAACGTCATAGACCAGGTTGTCGCGCAGGTAGTCGAAGCCGAACTCGTTGTTCGTGCCGTAGGTGATGTCGCTGCGATAGGACTGCTGGCGCTGGTTCTGCGACAGGCCGTTGACGATGACGCCGACGCTCAGGCCCAGGAACTGATAGACGCGGCCCATCCATTCGGCGTCGCGGCTGGCCAGGTAGTCGTTGACGGTGATGACGTGGACGCCCTTGCCGCCCAGCGCATTGAGGTAGGTGGGCAGGGTGGCGACCAGGGTCTTGCCTTCGCCGGTCCGCATTTCGGCGATACCGCCTTTGTGCAGGATCATCCCGCCGACCATCTGCACGTCGTAGTGCCGCTGGCCCAGCACGCGCTTGGAGGCCTCGCGAACCACGGCGAAGGCTTCGACCAGCAGTTGATCAAGGGTTTCGCCCTTGGCCAGGCGGTCCTTGAACTCCGCGGTCTTGGCGCGAAGCTGCTCGTCGCTGAGAGCGGTCATCGCCGGCTCGAGGGCGTTGATCTTGGCGACCTGGGCGGCGAAAGCCTTGACCTGGCGGTCATTGGCGGAACCGAAGAGCCTGCGAGCGAAGCCGAGCATGTAAGGATATGGTCCGTGTAGAAGTGACTGGCGTGGGCGCAAACGCCCGGAACACGCCAGAAAACCGCATTTCGAGCGCGCGGGAGACTTAAGCAGCGACCCCCTCGAAGTCAACGCGCGCACCTGCCACAGTAAGCGCCCATTGCGAGGTCGCTCGCGCGCTGATAGCGATGCGGCAACAGGCGGCCGCGTACCCAAGGACCGCAACCCAAGAGGTCGGGGATGGCTACGAAATCTAATCGGAAGTCTGGTGAAACCGGCGAAGTGCTCCGGGATATCCTGACCTTTGAGCGCCTGCTGACCGGACCGGTCATCCATCTGATCTACTGGGCGGGCCTGGGTGTCATCGTCCTGGGCGCCTTCGGCTCGATCGGCGCCGCCATCGGCGTGGCCCTGAAGGAACAGGAAATCGTCGGCAAACTGCTGGCCATTCCGCTGGCCGTGGCCGGGGTGCTGATCTGTTTCGCCCTGGTCCTGCTATGGCGCTCCTTCTGTGAGTTTTACGTGGCGGTCTTCCGCATCGCCGACGACCTCAAGGGCCTGCGCATCGCCGCCGAGCGCGAGGTCGGGACCCCGGTCAACACCGGCGCGCCGCCGCAACGTCCGTTCGCGGGCTGAGGCCTGACGCCGGGTTCATGACCACGCTCGCAACCCCGGAGTTCGCCCTCACGCTCGAGGATGACTGGATCCGTCACGGCAGCGATGTCGCCGATCGCCATCTGTTCGAGTCCGTCCTGCGCGACACCAGCCTGACCATCCTCGTCGAACCGATGCTGACGCGCGGTGAAGACCTCGAACCGGTCGCCCGCAAGCTGGCCGACCACCGCATCGAAGGCCACCTGACCGCCGCCCAGACGCACGGTTGGCTGTTCGAGATGACCGAGCCCCAGATCATCGCCCGCGAGTTCGGCCAGGTGGTGTCGTACGAGGGCCGCCTGCTGGCCGGCGGCCGCTTCGCCTTCACCGGCCTGGTCCTGACCACCGGCGTCGTCAGCCTGCTCGTCGAGTCCGACACCGCGTCCCGGCAGGCCTTGAGCGAGACCCTGATGGAGGTCGCCTCGGGCATGGAAATCGAATCCAGTCCGCACGGTTGAGGCTATGCGACTGCCTCAAAAAGTACGTGAATTCAGTCAATTAAATAATATGTCTAGACATATTCATCGACTTTTTCGGCCTCCGTCCGAAGTCCGGATCGGGGCGTAGGTCGCCGTGTAGCGATTTCGACCCACAAACCCCGCCGACCGACCTACGGCGGACCTACACGCGGGGCTACAGTCTCGCGGCTCGAACCCACGGCAAAGCCTACAGCCACAGGGCTTTCGCCCGCCTTTTCGTCCGCGCCGGACGTCACCGACTGTTTTTGTAGGTCTCGGGCCCTGCGGTACAATGGGTTGCCGCTTCGTTAGCGCTACCGCCGCAACGCCGCCTCTACCGCCCGCAACGCCGGCTTGGCCCGCCCCGCCGCATCGAACAGCAGCGGCGTGTCCGACCGGTCCTCCTTGACCAGCCAGCTCTCCGGATCCCGGACGCCCCAGATGGTGAAGGCAAACTGTTGTGTTTCCGGCAGCGCGACGAAGGCGCTCATGGCCTCGGCGTACAGGCGGGCCTGCGCGGCTTCCTTCTCCTCGCGGGAGACGAACCAGCCGCCGGCCCGGACGATGGAGACATCCATCTCCGAGACATGGACCTTCAGGCCGAAGCGGGCCAGGGCGTTGATCGTGCGGGTCAGGGCTCCGGCCGGCAGGTCGGCGTTGCAATGGGTCTGGCAGCCGATGCCGTCGATCGGCGCGCCGGCCTTCAGCAGCCGGTCGATCAGCCGCTGGTACTGGTCGAGCTTGGCCGGGTTGCTCTCGAGGTTGTAGTCGTTGATCAGCAGCACCGCGTCCGGATCGGCGGCCCGGGCCACGTGAAAGGCGCGGACCATGTGGTCGATTTCGCCCAGGCGCCGGCTCCACAGGTGCTCGCGCAGGCCCGAGCCATCGTCCTTGATCGGCTCGTTGATCACGTCCCAGCCGCTGGCCTGGCCGCGATAGCGGCCGACAAAAGCGGTGATGTAGTTGTCGTAGGCGCGCGCGAAGCTGGTGCGCTGCTCGTCGAGATTGACGAAGGCCTCGGGTTCCTGGGCGTACCAGATCAGCGTGTGGCCGAAGAGTTTCATCCCCCGCTGGCGGGCGAACCCGGCGATGGCGTCGGGGCGGTCGAAGCGGAACGAGCCGTCCGGCAGAACGGTGTATTCCATCTTCATCTCCCACTCGGCGGTCAGCTGGGAGAAGTGTTCGGTGACAAGGCCGGCGTAGGCCGGGTCGTCCAGGAAGCGGGCCTGGACGCAGGTTCCGATCGGGAACGGCGCCAAGGACTTCAGCGGTGCGACGGGGTCTCCCGCCGGCTGGCTGTTGGCCCTGGGACCACAGGCGGCGAGGGCGAGGGCGGAGCCGAGGACAGCGCGCCGGGTCGCGCCTGTCACCGCGCCGCCACCCGGCGCAGGCCGAGCTCGTCCAGGGCCGCCGTCTCGCGCTTGGCCATCTCCCGGCGGGCGGCGAGGGCGGCGTTCTCGGCCACCTGCTCGTACTTCTTCAGGCCCTCGTAGGCCTCGTTCAGGGCGTCGCGGGCGCCTTCTTCTTCGGCGATCAGGCTGTCGATGTTGTCCTGAATGGCCTTGCGACGGACCTTCACCCCGTCCCGGAAGCCGACCATGTACCAGCCGGCCTCGGCGTCGGCCCGGGCGTTGGCCAGTTCGCTCTCGGCCTCGGCCTCGAGTACGGCCATGCGCAGTTCCCACTGGGTGCGGGCGTCGACGATGACGCTGAGGCGCTTCTGCAGTTCCTCGACCTGAAAATTGGACAGGCGGATCAGGGAGCCGACGGCCTTCATGCGTACTCACCCTGGTGCAGGATCTGGTCGAGATGGGCGAAGCTGTCTTCCAGCGAGGTCGCCTCATGGGCGTCCTGGCCGAGGAAGGCCTCAATGGCCGGGTTCAGCGCGATGGCCCGGTCGACCACCGGATCGGCCCCGGCCCGATAGGCGCCGATGCGGATCAGTTCTTCCATATTGGCCCAGGCCGCCATCACCTGGCGGGCGCCCTTGACCACGTCGCGTTCGTCCATGTTCTGGCAGCCGGGCATGGTCCGGCTGATGGACTTAAGAACATTGATGGCCGGGAAGCGGCCGCGCTCGGCGATGGCCCGCTCCATGACGATGTGGCCGTCGAGAATACCGCGCACGGCGTCGGCGATCGGCTCGTTATGATCGTCGCCGTCGACCAGCACGGTGAACAGGCCGGTGATCGGACCCGCCGTGGTGCCGTCCGGCCGGATCGGCCCGGGCCCGGCTCGCTCCAGCAGCTTGGGCAGTTCGGTGAAAACGGTCGGCGTATAGCCCTTGGTGGTCGGCGGCTCGCCGGCGGCCAGGCCGATCTCGCGCTGGGCCATGGCAAAGCGGGTGACGCTGTCCATCAGGCAGAGGACTTCCAGGTCCTGGTCGCGCAAGGCTTCGGCGACGGCGAGGGTCATGTAGGCGGCCTGCCGGCGCTTCAGGGCCGGCTCGTCGCTGGTGGCGACGATGACGACGGCGCGCTTGAGACCCTCCTCGCCGAGGGTCTCCTCGATGAACTCGCGGACTTCCCGGCCCCGTTCGCCGATCAGCCCGACGACGACCGCATCACAGTCGGCCTGGCGGGCCAGCATGGAGAGCAGCACCGACTTGCCGACGCCCGACCCGGCGAAGATGCCCAGGCGCTGGCCGCGGCAGGTGGTGGTGAAGACGTTCATGGCGCGAACGCCAAGGTCCAGCCGCTCGCCGACCCGGCCACGGGCATGAGCGGCGGGGGGAGAGGCGCGCAGGGGATAGCTGGACTCGCCCTGGGGCAGGGGGCCCTTGCCGTCGATCGGTTCGCCGAAGGCGTCAACGATCCGGCCAAGCCAGGCCTTGCTGGGACGCACCGAGGCGCCGTCCGGCTGGATGCGGATCTCGGCCCCGGGGGCGACGCCCTCGACCGGCCCGAAGGGCATCAGCAGGGCGCGGCTGTCACGGAACCCGACCACCTCGGCAGCCAACGGCGTGGCGGCGCGGCGGGTGATTTCGGCCCGGGCCCCGATAGCCAGGTGGGAGAGTCCGCCCCGCGCCTCGATCAGCAGCCCGTTCACGGCCGCCACCCTACCGTAGACGGTCAGGGGCTCGATACGCTCGACGGCGGCAATGAGACTGCGCAAGGGGGGAAGATCCGAACCGGGTTACAGGCTGCCGATTCTGGGCCGATGGCGTTAAGCGGTCGTGAAGACTCGGTGCGACGAAGCGGCCGCGGTCAGGTCCTCCCCCGATGAGGGAGGACCTGACCGCGCGCGCTGTTCGCCTACCGCTTCAGATCGGGCGGCGTCGCCTCGGCGGTGAGCATCGCAATGGCTTCCTCGACCGTGACGATGGTCTGGTCCTGCGATCCGAACCGGCGGATGGCGACCTTGCCTTCCTCGGCCTCCTTGCGACCGACGACGGCAATGACCGGCACCTTGGCCAGGCTGTGCTCGCGGATCTTGTAGCCGACCTTCTCGTTGCGAAGATCGGTCTCGACCCGCAGGCCGGCGGCTTTGAACCTGGCCGCCGTCGCCTGCGCGAACTCATCGGCGTCGGAGGTGATCGTCGCCACCACCGCCTGCACGGGCGACAGCCACAGCGGGAAGGCCCCGCCGTAGTTCTCGATGAGGATGCCCAGGAAGCGCTCGAAGGTGCCGAGGATGGCGCGGTGGAGCATGACCGGGCGATGCTTCTGGCCGTCCTCGCCGACGTATTCGGCATCGAGGCGCTCAGGCAGCACGAAGTCGAGCTGCAGCGTGCCGCACTGCCAGGTCCGGCCGATGGCGTCCTTCAGGTGGAACTCGAGCTTGGGGCCATAGAAGGCGCCTTCACCCGGCAGCATCTCGACGCTCATGCCGGCGGCGATGGCGGCGCGTTCCAGCTTCTGTTCGGCGATGTCCCAGACCTCGTCCGTGCCGGCGCGCAGCTCGGGCCGCAGGGCCAGCTTGACGCTGTGCAGCTCGACGCCAAGGTCTTCGTAAACCTGGTAGAGCAGCTTCACGAACGTCGTCGTCTCGCTCTCGATCTGGTCGTCGCGGCAGAAGATGTGGCCGTCGTCCTGGGTGAAGGCGCGCACCCGCATGATGCCGTGCAGGCCGCCCGACGGCTCGAACCGGTGACAGGAACCGAATTCGCCCATGCGCAGGGGCAGCTCGCGGTAGGACTTCTGGCCGACGTTGAAGATCTGCACGTGGCCGGGGCAGTTCATCGGCTTCACGGCCAGGCTCTCGCCCTCGGCCGTTTCGCAGGTGAACATGGCGTGGCCGAACTTCTCCCAGTGGCCCGACTTTTCCCACAGGCTGCGGTCGAGGACCTGCGGCGTCTTGACCTCGACGTAGCCGCCGGCCTCCGTCATGCGGCGCATGTAGCTTTCCAGCACCCGGTAGAGCGTCCAGCCCTTGGGGTGCCAGAACACCATGCCCTTGCCCTCTTCCTGGATGTGGAAGAGGTCCATGGCCTTGCCGACCTTGCGGTGGTCGCGCTTCTCGGCCTCCTCGACGCGCTTGAGGTAGGCGGCCAGATCCTCTTCCGAGGCCCAGGCCGTGCCGTAGATGCGCTGAAGCTGGGCGTTGTTCTGGTCGCCGCGCCAGTAGGCGCCGGCCAGTTTCGTCAGCTTGAAGGCCTTGCCGATGTGTTTCGTCGAGGGCAGGTGCGGCCCCCGGCAAAGGTCTTTCCAGTTCCCCTGGCGATAGACGCTGATCGACTGGTCGGCCGGGATGCTGCGGATGATGTCGGCCTTGTAGATTTCGCCGATCTCTTCGAAGTGGGCGATGGCGACATCGCGGTCCCATTCCTCGCGGACGATCTTTTCGTCGCGATCGACGATCTCGCGCATCTTCTTCTCGATGGCCGCGAAGTCGTCCGTCGAGAAGGGCTCTTCGCGGGCGAAGTCGTAGTAGAAGCCGTCCTCGACGTTCGGACCGATGGTCACCTGCGTACCGGGGAACAGCTCCTGCACCGCCTCGGCCAGCACGTGGGCCGTGTCGTGGCGGATGGTGTCGAGGGCGTCGGGGTCGCTGCGATCAACGAACTCGACCTTGCCGCTGGACAGCGGGCGGTCGAAATCGATCAGCTGGCCGTCGAGGCGGACCAGCAGGGTGCGCTTCTCGAGCGATTTGGAGATGGCGGCGGCGACATCACGGCCGCTGCTGCCTTCGGGATACTGACGGACCGAGCCGTCGGGGAAAATCAGGTCGATCATGACACTTCGCATTTCTTCGGTGGGGGCACCGGATCGTAGCCGGAGCCGCCCCAGGGATGGCATCTGCACAGGCGACGGACGGTCAGGTAGCCGCCCTTGATCGGTCCGTGCTGGATCAGGGCGTCGCGGCCATAGTCCGAACAGGTCGGAAGAAAGCGGCACTGGCGCCCCGTCCACGGGGACAGCGTGACCTTGTAGGCGCGGTGCGCCAGCCGGACGCTGCGTTCATAGAGGGTCATGCCGACGCATATTCGTGGGTGAACGAAGCCCGGCGCTTATCCCCGCCATCGCGAGGGATCAAGCCGCGTCGGCGCCGCTAGTTCGAGCTTTCGCCTGTTGGACAGCAGCCAGCGCCGCCTCGAAAGCCAGCAGGCTAGAGGCGTGACGGGCGGGATAGTCCTTCACGGGCATCAACACGGCCAGGTCCTTGAAACGTCCTTCAGGCGGAGCGCCGCCTTCCTTCAACATAGCACGAAATGCGTCGCGCGCCGTTTCAATTTCGTGCTCGGTGGCGCCGATGATGTTCTCGCCGAGCACAGCGGCGGCGGCCTGGCCCAGGGCGCAGGCCTGAACATCCTGGGCGAAATCGGCGACATGGCCGGTCTCGTCGAGGATGACGTCTGCAGTGATCCGGCTGCCACACAGCTTGGCGACGCGCTCGGCCGAACCCTGCGGCGCGGCCAGGCGCCCCGCGCGCGGCATGTTGGCAGCGAGGCTGAGGATGCGGGCGCTGTAGAGGTCGTCGATCATCGGGGCTTATTTGGGAGGTCGCCGCCCGCATGCCAACGCTTCTCGGCCTCGGCCTTCAGCGCCTCGCCGAACTGTTCGTAGGCCTCGCGGATCTTGAAACGGATGGCCCGGGGCACGGCGAAGTCGACGAGCAGGCCCTGGTAGAGCTCGCCGTTGGAGAAGATGCAGCTGCCGGGGGTCAGTTCTTCGATCTCGAAGAACCGGGTGCCGGTCACCCAGCCGCGCATCATCTTCGTCCGCCAGTGGATGTGGTCGTAGGGCGCCCAGTCCAGGACAACGGGCCGGATGTTGTGAACCTTCAGACCCGGCACATGCTCGTCGATGTCCAGCACCGAGCCGATACGGATGGTTCCGGCGGCGCGAGGATATATGGGACACCAGTCGCCCCAGTGATCGACGTCGCTGAGCACCTCCCAGATGGAGTCGGTGTTGGCCCGGATGCCGATGCGGTGTTCGATCTTCATCTCGACCGTCCTATTCCCCGGCGGCCTTCAAGCGCCAGGTCGCCCCTTGCGGGCCGTCCATCACCACCACGCCCAGCGCGTCCAGCTCGCCGCGGATGCGGTCGGCCGTCGGCCAGTCCTTGGAGGCGCGGGCCTCGGCGCGTTGCACCAGCAGGGCCTCGACCTGGTCCTTCAGGCCGTCGGCGGCCGCGCCCTGAAACCATTCGCCCGGGGCCTTCTGCAGGAAGCCCAGCAGGGCGCCGGCGGTAACGAGGTCGTCGCGGGCCGTCGCGATGGCCGACTTGTCGCCCTCGCCGATGGCCGTGCGAAGGTCATCGCTGAGCGCGAACAGGGCCGACAGCGCCTTGGGCGTATTGAGATCGTCGAGCAGGGCGTAGAGCACGTCCTGCGCCTTCTCACCGACCTCGGCGCCAGCCTTGGCCGATCCAACCTCCCGGGCGGCGTCCTGCAGCGCGCCATAGAGACGGTCCAGGGCCTTGCGGCTCTGGTCGAGCAGGCTCTCGGTCCAGTCCAGCGGCTGGCGGTAATGGGCGCTGAGCAGGGCCCAGCGGACCAGTTCGCCCGGCACGACCTGCAGCAGTTCATGCGGGATGATGACGTTGCCCAGGCTCTTGGACATCTTCGTCCCGTCCATGTCCAGGAAGCCGTTGTGCATCCAGAATCTGGCGAACTCAGCCCCCTGATGCGCGCAGCTCGCCTGGGCCAGCTCGTTCTCATGGTGCGGGAAAACGAGGTCGATGCCGCCGCCGTGGATGTCGATGGGCAGGCCCAGCACCTGTTCGATCATCGTCGAGCACTCGCTGTGCCAGCCGGGACGGCCATCACCCCAGGGAGAGGGCCAGCGCGGCTCATGCGGCTTCGAAGGCTTCCACAGCACGAAGTCGGCGGCGTGGCGCTTGTAGGGGGCGACCTCGACGCGGGCCCCGGCGATCATGTCGTCGAGCGAACGACCCGACAGCTGGCCGTAGTCCTTGGCCGCCTGGGTATCGAACAGCACATGGCCCTCGGCCTCGTAGGCGCCGCCCTTGGCGATCAGGTCGGCGATGGCATCGACCATCGCCTGAATGTAGTCAGTGGCCTTGGGCTGATGGGTCGGGCGCAGGGCGCCGAGCGCGTCCATGTCTTCCAGATAGGCCTTGAAAAAGCGCTCGGTGATGACTCCGATCTCGACGCCTTCATCGGCGGCCTTCTGGTTGATCTTGTCGTCGACGTCGGTGACGTTGCGGGCATAGATCACCTGGTCCTCGCCATAGAGATGGCGCAGCAGACGGAACAGCACATCGAAGACCACCACGGGGCGAGCGTTGCCGATATGGGCGTATCCGTAGACGGTGGGGCCGCAGACATACATCGTCACCCGCTTGTCGTTGGCGGGTTCGAAGGGCCGCTTCTTGCGGGCCATGGTGTCGTACAGCTTGAGGGTCATGGTCTCTGGTGCAGTTTTTCTGGTGACAGTTACGCGACGTAGCGGCTTGCCCGCTTGCGGGGCCGTCCCATATAGCTGTCGTCACCCGTCGAGGCCACGCCCTGCGGGAACGTGATTGAGGTGGCACGCGTCTTTCCGGAGCGATCGTCGTTCCGGCGCAACTCAGCCTCAAGGGACCCTCTCCGAAATGGACGCTATCTCCGAGCGAACCCTGGCCACCTCCGGCCTTGATCTTGAACCCGTACAGCGCCCGTCTCGCGAAGAGGCCATGGAAGCTGTCCGCACCCTTATCGCCTGGGCCGGTGACGACCCGCGCCGCGAAGGCGTGCTCGATACGCCCAAGCGGGTGGTCGACGCCTACGGCGAATGGTTCGAGGGCTACACCGCCGATCCCGGCAAGGAGCTCTCGCGCATCTTTGAGGACGTGCAGGGCTACGACGACATCGTCTTCCTCAAGGACATCGAGGTCGAGAGCCACTGCGAGCACCACATGGCCCCCTTCCTCGGCAAGGCCTACGTCGCCTACATGCCGACCAACCGGGTGGTGGGGATTTCCAAGCTGGCCCGCGTGGTGGAGATCTTCGCCAAGCGACTGCAGACCCAGGAAACCATGACCCAGCAGATCGCCGACGCCATCTGCGACAGCCTGAAGCCGGCCGGCGTGGCCATCCTGATCGATGCCGAGCACCAGTGCATGACCACCCGGGGCGTGCACCACCGCAACGTCTCGACCATCACCACCCAGTTCCGCGGCGTCTTCAAGACCGACGCCAGCCTGCGCGACCGCTTCCTCGGCTTTGTCGAGATGGGCAAGCGCTAAGCGAAGCAACCCCGGTTCCTCCCTCCCCTTTGTGGGGAGGGAAAGACGGCGAAGCCGTCAGGGTGGGGAAGTCGGATGCAGCGCGCCCTTGCCCGCGAGTACCCCACCCTGCGAGGCTGAAGTCTCGCTGTCCCTCCCTATAAAGGGGAGGGAGGAGGACTGAATGTTTCCCACCGCTCCGGACACGAAGAGCCTCGAGCGCGGCGCGACGATCGCGCCGCGTTTCGACGCCAATGGCCTGATTGCCGCCATCGCCCAGCACGCCGACTCCGGCGAGGTGCTGATGCTGGCCTGGATGAACGCCGAGGCTCTGCGGCTGACGCTCGACACCGGCGAGGCCCACTATTTCAGCCGCTCCCGAAACGCCCTCTGGAAAAAGGGCGAGACCAGCGGCCAGGTGCAGACCATCGTCGAGGTCCGCTTCGACTGTGACCAGGACGCGGTGCTGCTTAAGGTCCGGCCGCAGGGCGACGGCGGCGCCTGCCACGTCGGCTTCCGGTCGTGCTTCTACCGGCTGGTCGTTGACGGCCAGCTGGTCGAGCGCCCCTAGGACAGCTTGCTCACCCCGGTGCCGACCGGCGTGACGGTGAAGGTCTTCAGCGTCTTCACCTCGTACTCAGGCTTGTAGATCGTCGAGACCGCGACCATCTCGGCGACCGCCTTGCTCTTCGTCAGGGTCAGCTTGACGAACCCCTTCGCGGCGCTGTCGGCGTATTTCACCTCCGGGTTTCGCGCCACCAGGGCCTCGTTCAGCGGCGCTCCGGGCAGGGCGTCGGCGAAGCCAGGGCTGGTGATGCCGGTCGTGCCGAATTCCGCAGCCACCAGGGCGCCCGACGCGTCGGACAGTTCATTGGCCCAGAAGCTGTGGCTGTCGCCGGCCAGCACGATCGGCCGGGCCTTGGTCGCCTTGAAGGTCGCAAAGACCCGCTCACGATCGGCCGGATAGCCATCCCACTGGTCGAGGTTGACAGGGATGGGCGTCGCCGACAGGAGCGAAGCCATCGACACCGCCTGCGCCACATAGTCCGGGACGGTGGCCAGCACCTTGCCCCAGGCCTCCTCGCCCATCGTCTTGCGCAGGTCAGGGGCCAGCACCTTGCCCATGACGAGCTGATTGCCGATCACCTGCCAGGTCTCTCCGGCCTTCACTGAGCGATCCAGCTCGCCCTTCAGCCAGGCGTGCTGGCGCTCGTCCATCAGGCGGCGGGCCGGGTCGTTGAGCCTGGTCATGAAGCCGGCGATGTCGGGCTTGCCGTCGACCATCAGGTCGCGACCGGCGTCCATGGCCTCGGTGCGGGCCGTCAGCCGGGTCTCGGTCATCAGCAGGGTGGCGAGGTCGCCGAAGCGGAACGACCGGTAGATGGCCGCCGACATCGCGCCCTTGGGCTCGCGGATCGGCATCCATTCGAAATAGGCTTTCAGCGCCACGGCCTTGCGGGTCGCCCAGTCGCCCTCCGTGGCCGGGGTGTGATTCTCGGCCCCGCCGACCCAGCTGTCGTTGGTGGTCTCGTGATCGTCCCAGACGACGATCCAGGCGGCGCGGGCATGGGCCGCCTGCAGCTGGGGATCGCCCTTGTAGCAGGCATGGCGGCGGCGGTAGTCGGACAGGGTGACGATCTCGGTCGGCGGATCGAGCTTGCGATCCTTGGCGACCGGCGAGCCGGAGCCGTACTGGTCCGCGCCGTACTCGTAGATGTAGTCGCCCAGGTGCAGAACCGCGTCGACACGGTCCATCTTCGCAATGGCCCCATAGGCGTTGAAATAGCCCTGGATGAACAGCGAGCAGCTGGCCACGGCCAGCACGACCTCATCGGTTTTCTCGGGCAGGGTCCGGCCCTGGCCGACGGGCGAGACGCTAGGGCCGACCTTGAAGCGATAGAAGTACTCTGTCCCGGCCTTGAGGCCATCGACATCGACCTTGATGGTCCAGTCGCGGTCGGCGGTGGCGGCGACCTTCATCACACGGGGCTTGGCGAACTTCGAATCCGTGGCGATGTGCAGTTCGCCGTTGATATCTTCCATCCCGTGGCCGTCATGCGGCGTCAGCCGGGTCCAGACGATCAGCCGGTCCTGCAGCGGGTCACCCGAAGCAACGCCATGGTTGAAGGCGCCCATGACATGGTCGCCGTGCGCACGGGCCGAACCGGCGATCGCGGAAGCGCCAAGGCCGAAGCCGGCCAACAATCTGCGTCTGTCGATCTTCATGGTCTGCCCCTCCGGCGCTTTCGTGCGTTCTTGTCGTTCCATCGGACAACAAGGAGATGACAGTGTCCAGCGAAGGCCTCCACGTTCCCCGCGAAAAGCTGAAAGCGAAGACCCTAAACCTGCACTATGCGATTTCTTCGCTGATCGAGGAGCTTGAAGCTGTCGATTGGTACCGCCAGCGGGCGGACGACTGCGACGATGAGGCGTTGCGGAAAATCCTGCTCCACAACGCCCATGAAGAGATCGAACACGCCGCCATGGCGCTGGAATGGATCCGGCGCAACGACAGCGAGTTCGACGACCAGCTGAAAGAGTACCTCTTCACCGAAGGCTCGATCACCGGGAAGGAAGAGGAAGCGACGGGGAAGAAATAGGACTTGAGGACTCTCGCCTCCGGCCCCGTCTGCCCGCAAGGAGCGTCGGGGGGGGCGGAGGCGAGGCCTTCCAGTTTGATTGCCTAGAATTTCCAGCCGATGCTGCCGCCCACCATGCGGGGCGCGCCCGGGATGAAGGTCGGCAGGCCGAGGCTGTCACCGGTGTTGCCGGCGTCGATGATGTAGTCCTCATCGGTCAGGTTGGTGGCGAACAGCTCGAAGGTCAGGTTGGTGTTCGACGGCCGATAGCTGGCCCGCAGGTTCACCAGCCCGTAGCTGTCCTGCTTCTCGTCCTGGATGTTGTCGGCGACGAAGGCGCCCGGCGGCTGCTGGAACACCGCGCGGTCGTTGTTGTCGTCGAAGAAGACCTCCGACTGCCAGCTGTAGCTGGGGCGGATGTCGAAGATGCCGCCCAGGGCGTCGAAGCTCCAGCTGGCGGCCAGTGACAGGCTGTGGTCCGGCGACAGGCGGAACTGGTTGCCGTCGTAGGCGCCGCCGTCAAAGCGGGCGTGGCTCCAGGCATAGGTGGCGTAGAGGGTCAGGCCGCTCGCCACCCGCCAGTCCGCCTGGCCTTCGAAACCATAGGCCTTGGCCTTGCCGGCGTTGGCGATGGTGAACACCACCCCGTCCTGGATGACCGTCTGGAAGTCCTGGTAGTCGTAATAGTAGACCGAGCCGTCGAGCCGCAGGCGGCCGTCCAGCAGGGCGGCCTTGGCGCCGACCTCGTAGCTGTCGACCGTTTCAGCCTCGATGGCGTCGAAACGGGCCGCGCCGCCCGGTGTGGTCGGGGCACCGGTGGCGAGGATTTCGGGCCGGCGGCCACGGGCGTAGGAGGCGTAGAGGTTGACGTCGTCGCTGACCGCGTAACGGCCGACCAGGCGCCAGGTGAAGGCCTCGTCGGTGTGGCTCACCACAGCGCGATCACCATTGTTGGCCGTCGGCTGGAAGGTCAGGCCGAAGTTGGGCAGGGCCGAGGTCGGGAAAAGTTGCACCAGCGGGCTCTGCAGGGCGCCGAGAATGGCGTTGGCCTGGGCCAGCAGGGCGTTGCCCTGGGCGACGTTGGCCGGGATGCCGCTGACGATCAGCTGGTTGGCCTGGCCAGCCAGCTGGGCCGCCCCGACCGCGCCGCCGAGCACGCTGCGGCCACCGACCGTGAAGGAGCGGAAGCCGGTGTCCTTTTCATCGCGGGTGTAGCGCAGGCCAGCCGAGAGCTCGAACCGGTCGGTCACCGCGAAGGTGCCGTCGACGAACAGGTCGATGGCGTCGAGGTCGCTGGTGGTCTGCACGGCCTCGACGTGATTGGCGCGCAGGTTGGCGGCGATGGCCTGGGCCTGGGCATTGGTCAGGACGATGGCCGGGTCAAAGGCCGGGGTGTTGGGGTTCTGCGACAGCTGGGCGACCAGGCCCTGAACCAGGGCGCCTGTGAAGGCGGTGTTGCCGAAGAAGGCTGACGGGGCCGGGGTGTTGGCCGGCAGGCCGGAGCCGGCGGCTCCGGCGTTGAGCTGACCGGTCAGATCGGCGAGTCCGACCCGTTCGTCGAACTGCAGCGGAATGAACTGGTCGCTCTGGTTCTTGAACCAGCTGAGGCCGGCGAAGCCCTTGAAGCGACCGCCGTCGTCGAAGTTCAGGCGGAACTCCTGGCTCCACTGCTTGTCCTGGGCGTCGTTGAGGCCGGTCAGCAGGGGCAGCGACAGACCATCGGCGTCGAACACTTCCTGGCTGGCGAACTCGCGGTAGGCGGTGATCGAGCTCAGGGTGAAGTTGTCGTTGAGGTCCCAGGTGATCAGGCCCGTGACGCCCTGAACCGTGCGGTCGACGCCCAGGTCATTGCCGCCGATGAAGCCGGCCGGGGCGCGGATGGCGGCGCCGTCGCGAATGTCCGTACCCGCCAGCACAGCGCCGGTGACCGGGTCGGTCTGGTTGTAGTTCAGCGACTTGAAAGCGGTGCCGGAGGCGCGGTCCTGTTGCCAGTTGACCAGCAGGTCGGCGCGGAAGGCGTCGTTGGGCTCATAGGCGACGGCGAGGCGCCAGGCGGCGCTGTCGACCGACTGGAAGTCGTCGCCTTTTCCCAGGTTCTCGACATAGCCGTCTCGCTGGCGCCAGCGGCCGGCCAGGCGGACGGCGAAGGCGTCGCTGTAGGCGCCGTTGACCATGCCGTCGACCTGCATCAGGCCGAAGTCGCCGCCGGTGACCTTCATGGCCGCGTCGAAGCCGGACGGGTCAGCCTTGGCCTGGACGACATTGACCGCGCCGATCAGGGCGCCGCGGCCATAGAGGGTGGACTGCGGCCCCTTGGCCACCTCGACGCGCTCCAGGTCGAAGAGCTCGACGTAAGAGCCCTGCGCCTTCGAGATCGAGACACCGTCCTGGAACACCGAGACGCGGGCTTCGGAGAAGCTGTCGGTGGAATCGGAGGTGATGCCGCGCATCACGAAGCCGGGGTTGTTGGGCGACTGGTCCTGGACCTCGAAGCCGGGGGTGAACAGCGCCAGGTCGGCGAAGTCCTCGACACCCAGCGAGTCGAGCCGCTGGCCGCTGTAGGCGGTCAGCGAGATCGGCACGTCGACCGCCTGCTGCTCGCGCTTCTGGGCGGTGACGATGACTTCCTCGACCGTATCCGCCTCCTGGGCGTGCACGGCGGTGGAGAAGGCAATGGCGGAAAGACCCGCTGCGGCGAGCAGCAGGCGGCGGTATGACGACGTCATAGTTCGTATCCCCTCGAACCTGAACAGTGATCAGCCGGGGCTAGGGGGATTGCGTGACGGTGTCACGACGAATGTCGGAAATCGGGAAATTTAAAGGGGTTGCGGCGATCCGGCGGGCAGAACGCCCCGGCTTGTCGGTTGACCCGCGCCCCGGCCGGCGGCACGGATAGCCGCATGAGCGCTGACGTCGACCAGATCCTTCCCGACGCTCCGGTCGAGGATGATGAAGAGGCGGCCGACTTCGGCATCCGCATCGTCGAGGTTGTCCAGCCCGGTGGGCGGCTGGACAAGGTGCTGGCCGATCTGGTCAGCGAACTGTCGCGGGGCCGCATCCAGGCGCTGATGGCGGCCGGCCTGATCAGGCGCGACGGCAAGCCGGTGACCGACGCTTCGGGCAAGGCCCAGGCGGGCCTTTACGAGATCGCCATCCCGCCGCCGGTCGCGGCCGAGCCGCAACCCGAGAACATCCCGCTCAGGGTCCTGTATGAGGACCAGCACCTCATCGTCATCGACAAGCCGGCCGGCATGGCGGCTCACCCGGGCCCCGGCACGGAAAGCGGCACCCTGGTCAACGCCCTGCTGCATCATTGCGGTGACAGCCTGTCGGGCATCGGCGGCGTCCTGCGGCCGGGCATCGTCCACCGGCTCGACAAGGACACCAGCGGCGTGATGGTCGCCGCCAAGTCCGACGCCGCCCACGCCGGCCTCTCGGCCCTGTTCGCGACGCACGACATCGAGCGGGCCTACGTCGCCTTCACCCGCGGCGCCCCGGCGCCCGCCCAGGGCGTCATCCAGACCCAGATCGGTCGCAGCCCGCACGACCGCAAGAAGATGGCGGTGCTGAAGACCGGCGGCCGCGAGGCCATCACCCACTACAGGGTCGAACAGGTCTACGGCGGCGCGCGCCCCGTGGCCGCCCGCGTCCGGTGTGTGCTGGAAACCGGCCGCACCCACCAGATCCGCGTTCATCTGGCCAGCAAGGCCTCCCCCTGCCTCGGCGACCCCGTCTACGGCTCCGCCGCGCCGGTGAATGCCGTGCGAGCCATCATCGAGCAGGCCGGCCTGACGCGGCAGGCGCTGCACGCCGCCGTGCTGGGCTTCGTGCATCCGCTGACCGGCGAGCGGCTGCGGTTCGAGACGCCTTTGCCGCCCGACATGGCGGCGCTGGAGGCGGGCCTAAGCCTGCTTTGACCGCGTCCGGAAGGCGATCCTGGTCGGTGTGGCCGGCCGTCCGGCCTGGTCGGCGAAGTTCTGATAGCGGTCGCTGTTCAGCCAGACGACGTAGTCCCGACCAGGCTCCAGAACCATGCTGGCGACCACCGTCCGCTCGTCGACCAGCTCGGGCCGTCCTACCTCCGGCATTGCCCCGTCCCCCTTTTTGACGAAGGACCAACTGCGGCGCATCGGTCGGTCGAACACCACCGTGAAGCTTGCCAGCGCCGGGTCGACGTCGAGGTCACCGTCAGCCGGGATCGTCGACACCACCTTCGGACCATCCTCACCGCCCGCACAGGCCGTCGAGGCCGCCATGGCCATCAGGCCTCCGAGCACCATCCGTCGCCGCATTCCCGCCTCCAATGATCACAGGGTGTGATCGAATCATAAAATCGTCAAGGTTGAGGGGGAGGCGTCCATCTTTTCTGAAAACCCTCTCAAGCCTTTTCGATACCTGACTACGGCGCTCAGGATTATACCCACCCTCGGATTACAAACGCGTCATGGCCTTTGAAACGCCGCAACGGGTTCTTATGTCATCCATTGGAACGGGGGCGGGTGGCCTGTGCCGCAGAGCGGGCAGACCCGGGATCGCCTGCCGATATAGGGGAAGACGAGTACTATGGCTGCTGCATCACTTTCCGTCATGTCGCCCGATGGCGGCCTGTCGCGCTACCTCAGTGAGATCCGCAAGTTCCCCATGCTGGCGCGGGACGAAGAGTTCATGCTCGCCAAGCGCTGGAAGGAACACGAGGATCCCGAGGCCGCGCACCGCATGGTGACCAGCCACCTGCGCCTCGTCGCCAAGATCGCCATGGGCTACCGCGGCTACGGCCTGCCTATCGGGGAAGTCATCTCCGAGGGCAACGTGGGCCTGATGCAGGCGGTCAAGAAGTTCGAGCCCGACAAGGGCTTCCGCCTGGCCACCTACGCCATGTGGTGGATCCGCGCCTCGATCCAGGAATACATCCTGCGCAGCTGGTCGCTCGTGAAAATGGGCACCACCGCGGCGCAGAAGAAGCTGTTCTTCAACCTGCGCAAGGCCAAGAGCCAGATCAGCGCCTTCGAGGACGGCGACCTGCTGCCCGAGCATGTGACCTCCATCGCCACCAAGCTCGGCGTGCAGGAATCGGAAGTGGTGTCGATGAACCGGCGCCTGTCCGGCCCTGACGCCTCGCTGAACGCGCCGATGCGCGTCGACGGCGATGCCGAATGGCAGGACTGGCTGTCGGATGACAACCAGGTTTCCCAAGAGACCGAGCTGGCCGAGAACGAAGAGAAGTCCCTGCGCATGGGCCTGCTCGAGGAGGCCATGGCCGAGCTCTCGGACCGCGAACGTCACATCATGACCGAGCGCCGCCTGCGCGACGACCCGACCACCCTGGAAGATCTCGCCTCGCAATACGGCGTCAGCCGCGAGCGGGTCCGCCAGATCGAGGTGCGGGCCTTCGAAAAGCTGCAGAAGGCCATGCAGGCCGCGGCCCGCGACCGGAATCTGGTCAACGCCTGATACCTGTCCCTTCTCCCGCTTGTCGGGAGAAGGTGTCGGCGTAGCCGACGGATGAGGGCAGCACCGCTGGTCGGTGACTGCCCTTTTTCTTGTCTGATGGGTGCAGGCCGGCGTTGCTCTTATCGAGGGCCTTTTGGAGTGCGCCTTCTCCCGACAGGCAGGAGACGGACCCGCGCGACTAGGCCACCCGGCCTTCGTCGCTCGGCAGAAAGGTCGTGATCGCGATGACCGCGGGTTCCAGTTTGGCCCGGTCCAGCTTCTCGCCGATCGCCTTGTTCAGGTTTACCGCCGCGTCCATCAGCTTCAGGTCGCCGACCGACACCGCCGCCTGCTGCAGATCCGCCGCCTGGGCCAGCAGGGCCCGGCGGGCCTGCATCCAGTCGCTGTCGACCGCCGCCATCGCGGCGCGGGTGATCTTCAGCGCCTGCAGGATACGATCCTGATCCGGCGTCTTCCGCGAGTCCGAGCGCCGCTTGCGAGGTCCGGCGTACTCGCCGCTGTTGAACCGCCGCCGGTCCGGCCCGACGTAATGCACCGCTTCCACCCAGTCCCGGGGTTTCAGCGCCACGGCCTCGAGCCGCCGCGTCAGATCCTTGATGGTGTAGGGCTTGCGCAGGAACTCGTGCACCCCGGCGTCGCGCGCGCCCAGGATGGCCTGCGCCGTCGCCTCGGCGGTAACCATGATGATCGGGACCTTGCGGCAGGACAGGTCGCTGCGGCGCAGGGCGCGGGCCAGACGGGCCCCGTCGATTTCGGGCCCGGCGTGCTCCAGGAAGATGATCTGCGGATCCACGGCGCGCGCGACCTGGATCGCCTTCGCATCACTGCTCGCCGACCAGACCTGACAGGTCACCAGGCTGCGCATGAGATCCTGCAGCAGCTTGACGGAGGCCGGTTGCGGATCAACCACCAGCACCCTTTGCAGGTGCGGGGCCATGCGCGACAGGATCTTCGGATCGGCGTTGAACACGGGACGCGGCGGCTCCACGGGGCAGTTGGACCTCGTTTCGTCGCACGACACCGGTAAAGATCAGATTGAGGATGAACGCGGTCTTCTCGACCGGGCGGCCCGCAAATGTTTCCCTTTGCGCTCGAAAGGCCGTAATCGAACCGGTCTGGATCGACGGAGTCTTCATGCTCGGACGTCTCGCCCCGCTCTTCGTTGTCGCCGTGCTGGCGCTGGCCGCCTGTGGCCCCAAGGCCAGTAATGACAAGCCGCCGGAGACCGGCGATGTCGCCGTCGCCCGCGTTGACGGGCAGACGGTCTGGGCCTCCGACGTCAAGCGCGAGGCGATCGCCCAGGGCCTGATCGGCGAGGGCGAACCCCTCGATATCCAGTCCGAGATGTTCCGCCAGATGCTGGACGAGGTCGTCGACCGCGAACTGCTCAGCGCCGAGGCGATCCGGCGCGGCCTGGACAAGGATGCGGTGGCGCTGCGGCGGCTGGAAGCGGTGCGCAAGCGCGTGCTGGCCGACATGGTTGTCGAAAGTTTCGTCGAGAAGGGCGTCACCGAAGAGAACATCCAGAAAATGTATCGCGAGCAACAGGACCTCGCGACCAATTCGGAACAGTTTAAGGCCCGCCAGATCGTCGTCGGCAGCCCGGAGGCCGCCGCCGACATCAAGCGTCTGATCGCCGCCGGCCGGCCCTTCGAGGGCCTGGCCATGGAGCGGTCCACCGACAGCGCCACCCGCTTCAACGGCGGCGATTTCGGCGGCTTCTTCCCGCTGGACGTCATGCCGCCCGCCTACCAGGTCGCGCTGAAGGACGCCCAGCCGGGCGCCCTGGTCGGGCCGTTCGCGGTCGAGGGCGGCTGGGCGGTGGTCAAGGTCGACGAGCGCCGGCCCGAACAGCCGCTGACCCTGGACGTGGCGCGGCCGCATATCGTCCGCTTCCTCACCTACGGACAGATCCGCGACCTGCTGGAAAAGCTGCGTGGCGGCGCCAAGGTCGAGACCCTGATCCCCCGTGGCCAGCGCGTGCCCGGCGCCCCCAGCGAGCCGGCCAACGCGCCGCCGCCGGCGCCTGGCG
>VYLE01000556.1_pt1 | contig 31398 bp, 19 predicted proteins | sample 5114391 | NCBI WGS metagenome assembly VYLE01 (sample SAMN12291771, study PRJNA351875) | freshwater metagenome | isolation source: freshwater lake | place: USA: Michigan, Kent Lake | collected 2013-08-15
TCGCGCGGGCCCCACGATCCGAGCAGGAGCGCGAGGTCATCGGCATCGACCGTGCAGTCGACGCTGATGTCGCCAGCCGGGACATTCTTTGGCGTGGCGATCATCGCGGCATATCCCCCTGCGGGAATATCGTAGTACGCGCCGTAGAGCAAGAGCTGCCCGCGATTGTTGATGCCGCGCACGCCCCAGACGGATCCGTTGAACGGCGGCAGGATGTCCTCGAGCCGAGTGATGGTCGTGCCTCGCCAGAGTACCGGTTTCGGCGGCAACTGCGAGGCGCATGTGCCCTGAAGGCAATACGCCCGACCGACCATGACGCCCACATCGTTGATGCCGATTGGCTGGGCCCCGGAGTATCCAGGAAGGGTCGGAACCGGGTGGATGGCTCCGTCGTAACGAAATGTCCACTGCGCATCCCACTGTGGACTCTCATCGGTCGAGACGGAAAAGGCTCCGGCGATGACGCCACCGCGATTGATATCGATGGCCGACACTCCAGCATCGTCATCGGGGCCAAGCATCGTGTCGATGAAGCCGGCTCGCATTCGGAAGAACCGGTCACCCGGAACGACGCCGAATGTCTGGATTCCGCAGACCCAGTCATTCGACGACGCGCTGCGAAACTCGTCCGTCGCGGTACCGCGCACCATCAGCTCGTCCGGCAAGTCGATCTGCTCGCCCTCCGACCAGCCGATGCACTGCGGCGATTGCCAAGGGCTCAGCGAATAGCCCACCAGCGTTCCGTCGCTGAGCATCGCCACGGCCTTGGACCCCGTGTTCGGCACCTCCGGCACGAGCGACGGCACGGCGTCGATCCAGACGCAGCCGCGGTGGACACCGGAGGGCAGGGTCACCGAGCCGACGACGACACCCGAGTTCGAGACCGACCAAGGCTTGGACTCCTTGTAGCCGGGCGGCGGCGGAAGATCGCGAAATCCGTCCTTCGGCGTCCACAGGTAGCCGCGCTGATTGAGCGTGCCGCACTGGTTGTATGTGCCGATCACCCAACCCTCGTCCGTGATCCGCAACGGACTGAGGTTCGCGCTCTGCGGACATCCCGTGTTGAATGCGGAGATGTCGTACTCGCATTCCGCCTGCGCCGATGGACCCGCAAGCAGCGCGGAAGACACAAACATGAGGACCGCTTGCTTCAAAGGTCACCTCCAGATTGCGTGAAGAGCGCGAAGAGGAGCGCGTTGCGTTCGGTGGTCACCAATGACCGCCCTCGCGTTGATTGTCTGCGCTCGCCTGAGCTATGCAACGACAAATATTTTCTTTCGCGTGAACTTCACCCATCCGAACGCGCGATCATGTGGTCCAACTGTCACCCATGTGCCCGGACGGACCCGCCTGACGCGCCTGGCGCTTTGCACCTCACGCATCGCACCTCACGCATGTCGGCCGCATTCCGGGCAGCGTTCGCTTCTCGGTCTCGGATATCCGCAGGCGTGGCAGACGGGAGCGGCAGCGCGTGCTCGGCGCACCATGGCGAGAAACGCGAGCGATCCCGCCGCGGTCGCGAAGAGCGGCAGGGCGAAGACCAGTGCCCCCGCCGCAGCGATGCGCAGGGACCACGCCGCAGGGGTCGCGTCGCCGAAGAGCCGCGGGGCGAACGGGACGAGGGTTCCAAGAGCCAAGCCGAGATAGGCGACGATCCGGAGCGTCGTCGCGAGTCGGAACGCACGCCGATCGAGCGCGAAGAGCTCAGCGACCGGACCGAACGCCCTCGGTGCGGCGATCAGACCGAGGAGCGTGAGCGTGATGGCGCCGAGCCCGATGAGGGCGTGCGACACCTGTGGCGCCGCGGTCGCGGGGGCGTGCACTTCGCGATAGCCGGTCACGGTGATCAAGACGATGCCAAGCAGCATCGCAAGCGGCGGAAGCACGCGCGGAAGCCGCACCCACGCCCGCGTCCAGCACGCGACGCCGACCGCCAGCGCGAAGAGGCCGAAGGCGAGGGACCAGCGATCATAGAACAGTCGCACGACGCCATGAATCGTTTCATTCGTCGGCAGCAGCATGAGCCACCACGCGACGAGCGAACAGGCGATCAGCGCGCACCCGATCGCAAAGAATGCGAGCGCAGCGATGGTCATCCGATACCAGCCGCGCGGGAGTTCGGGGGGCTGCGGACGGAGTTCACTCATCCGTCGGCACCCGCATGAAAGAGATCCATTCCGTGTCGCTGAAGCGGATCGCGCACCGGCTGCCGCCTCGGCCAGCGCGCCGGGCACACGAATGGGCGCTGCGCGAGCCCATCGAGCAGCGTCGCGAGATCGATCGGCGCACATCGCCAGCAGTCGACGCCGACATCGGTCGAGCGGCCCTCCTCGGGAAGCGTGCCGTGGACATGTCCGTACAGATGAACGGCGCCGCTCGGCCAGCCCTGCCATTGACGCATCGGATAGTGACACGCGACGACGCGCACCCGCTCCTCGCCCGGCCAACCTCGCCACGAGAGGATGTCATGGGCCTCGTGGACGAGGCCATCGAACCACCGCTCGCCGACGGGATCGGTGTTGCCCGTCACAAGCACGATCTTTCGGCAGGCGATCCGGTCCCGCAGTCGCGCCGCCTTGCGCTTCTCGGTCGCGGTCCACTCGCGCTCGCCGAAGAGGTCTCCGACATGCAACAGGATGTCCCGAGCGCCGACCCGCTCGTTCATCGCCGCGATCATCGCCTCGTCGGCGGCCTCGACGCTGGCGAATGGACGGCGGAACTTCCGAAAGGCGATCGCGTCGCCGAAGTGCGTGTCGGCGGTGACATAGGTGCGCCTGGTGCGCGTCCAGAGAATCTCCCGCAGCTTCACGCGGGCATTGTGCCATGCATCCGCACGAGGGCCCTTGCCAGCCCCCCGGGCGACGGGCGTCGCCCGCTTCCGGTGCCGACCGTCGGCGAGGCGTGCTCCGACGAGGAGGGGGATCGAGACGGGCTCGGCCGCAGTTGTCAAAGATTTTCTGTCTGCAACCGTTGCGTTCCTTGCCTGTTTGTCAACCGTGGGGTAGGCTTCCGCCGCCCTCTTCCGATGCCCCGACTCCCCGTCCAACTGATCTCCAGCCCGAAGACCTGGAGCCGACTCATCGCCCCGGCGCGGGCCGAGATCCTCGAAGCGCTCCGCCTGCTCGGCCCCTGCTCCGTGGCGGAGATCGCCACGGCCCTCGATCGCCCGGCCGACAGCCTTTACCGCCACATCGACCTGCTCGAATCGGTCGGCGTCGTCGTCGAGACCGGATTTCGCAAGTCCGGGCGCAACGCCGAACGCATCATCGATGTCACCGCCCACGATTTCGGAATCGACTTCCGCGACCGGGCGGGTGCGGCGGAAAACAAGGCGATCGTGGACACGGTCACCTCGTTCTCGAAGGCGATCACGAGAGCGGTGCGCGACTCCGCCGCAGCGCGGCAGCTCGACTTCTCGGCTGAATCGCGAAACATCTCGGTCAACTACGAACTCGGCTGGCTGACGCCGGAGCGCTTCGCCGAGGTGCGAGCCCTGATTCGGCGACTGAAGGAAATCATGGACGAGGGCAAGCGCTCGCGGAGCGGCAAGCTCTATATGACGCTCGCCGTCGCCACCCCGGTCACGCGTCGCCGCCATGCCCGCGGCACAGGCGCCGAGGATGCCGAATCGGCTCCGGCACCGGGCGCAGCAAGCCCTCAGCGCACGCGCGGCGAGTCGGCGAAGAAGGTCCGCAAGACCACGACCAAATCCGCGGCGCAACCGCCGAAGCCGCCGCCAGCGCCGCGAGCGCGCCGCGCATAGCGGCCCCAACGACCCAACCCCGTCCAACCGTCGGCACGATCGTTTCATACACGCACGCAGGAGTCTCTTCATGCACTCTCGGCCATTTGCTTTCATTGCGCTGACTGCAACTGCTCTCGTCTCCCTTTCCGCATCAAGCCTGACCGCCGCCGTCGGAGCGGCCGATGACCGGATTCCGGTCCGTACCGTCGACGACCTGCCTCGGCACACCTACGCCGTCGAGGGCAAGTCGGTTGAGATCCTCCGCGATCGCGAGCGATTCCTGAAGCTCGTGGACGAGGCGATCGCGAACTCGCTCGCCGATCTCGAGAAGTACCGCATCGAGGATGTCGCGACCCTCAAGGGCTACTACGACGGACTGTCGGCGGCGTACTCGGCCAAGGGTGACTTCACGAAGGCGCTCGAGTTCTCCGACAAGGCGAAGGCGCTCGAGACGAAGGAACAGGAGCGGGCCCTCCGCGGCGTGACGCTTCGCGCTCGCATCGCCGCCCGTGCGAGCGCCGGCAACGACGAGGCCGCCTATCTCGCCCGATTCCGCGAGGAACTCCGCGCCGCGATCGCCCCGATTCCCTACGAGCTCGTGAAGGACCAGCTCATCGCCGTGCGCAGCCAGGCCAAGATCATCACGAAGGATCTCATCGAGGCGAGCCTCGGGGCGTCGCTCGATCCGCTCATCGCCGCCGGCAAGGGTCGCGTGCCGCCGGAGGTCGTCGGCGGCCTCATCCAGGCGAACAACACGCTGAGCATCACGCTGCCGCTGATCCCGGTGATGGCCGAGGTCTACGGCGAGAAGATCGATGCGAACGCAAACGCCGTGGCCGCCGAGGATCGTTGGACGCCGCGACTCGTCGCCCTCGATCCCGCTGCGAAGGCGACGCCGGTCGTCGTCGGCATCTGGGACTCGGGCGTCGATACGACGCTCTATCCGAACAATCTCTGGACGAATCCGAGCGAGGAACCCAACGGCAAGGACGACGACGGCAACGGATTCGTCGACGACCTCCACGGCATTGCCTTCAGCCTCGACCGTCGGCCGACCGTCGGACCGCTCGCGTCGCTTGAGGGACTCACCGGCGACAAGGCGCAGCTCATGAGCTTCATCGCCGCGTCGCAGGACATGCAGGCGGGCATCCAGAACGAGCGGGTCGAGGCGTTCCAGAATTACTATCGAAATCTCAAGGAAGCCGAGCTGCGTCCCTTCACCGAGGACCTTGGCCTCCTCGGCAGCTATGTGCACGGGACGCATGTCGCGGGCGTCGCGATCGCGGGAAACCCCTTCGCGCGGATCGTGCACATCACCGAGAACTGGCCGTGGAAGTCGATTCCCGACGAGGCGCCGACGGTCGAACTCGGCGAGCGCTGGGGCCTTTCCGCAAAGCAGGCCGTCGCGTATCTCAAGCAGAGCGGCACGCGCGTCGTCAACATGAGCTGGCGCGTCGGCCGCTCGGCCTTCGAGGGCATGCTCGAGGCGAAGGGCGTCGGCGCATCGCCCGCCGAGCGGGCGGAACTCTCACGGCGCATCTTCGCGGGTCTTCGCGACGGACTTGAGGAAGCGATCCGTAGCGCGCCCGAGATTCTCTTCATCGCCGGCTCGGGCAACGAGGACAACGATGTCGACTTCGCCGAGTATGTCCCCGCTGGCCTGAGGCTTCCGAATCTCCTCACCGTCGGCGCGGTCGATGCCCAGGATCGCTTCACGACCTTCACCTCGACCGGCAAGGGCGTCGAGCTCTACGCGAACGGCTATCGCATCCCAAGTCTCGTGCCGGGCGGCGAGACCATCGAGTTCAGCGGCACCTCCATGGCAGCGCCGCAGGTGGCGAATCTCGCGGCGAAGCTGCTCGCACTGCGACCTGAACTCACGCCGGACCAGCTCATCGCGGTCATCCGCGAGCACGCCGATCCGGTGCCCGGACAGGCCGGACGCTTCATCATCCATCCGAAGCGCACCATCGAGTCGCTGATGCGCTGACCCCGATCGCCGCTCGCTTCTCGCTCATCTTCGAAGCCCGCGCGGAATCGCGGCTCTTCCCACATCAGGCCGGTGGCGTTCATTCGCCGCCGGCCTGATTGCTTTGGCCTGATTGCTTTGGTCCGGTCGAAAGCGCCACGCCACATCATGTCCTATAAGCCAGTCGATTCGGGAAACACCACGCAAATGCGAACCGGACATTGTCTTTTTCATGGTAGATTGGGTTCGTGCCGATCATCCGACGCCCCCGCCTGCTCGATGAACTTCGCGCCGCGACAGCCCGGTCGCCGGTTGTGGTGCTCACCGGACCACGCCAGTGCGGGAAGACAACGCTGGCGCGGCAGATCGTCGCCCCGACGGCACCGACCTATTTCGACCTTGAAGACCCGCGCAGCCGGGCGCTGTTTGACGAGCCGATGACCGCGCTGGAACGGCTCACGGGCCTGGTCGTCATCGATGAGGTGCAGCGCGCACCGGATCTCTTTCCGCTGCTTCGCGTGCTTGCCGACAGGCGTCCTCTGCCCGCTCGCTTTCTCCTCCTTGGCAGCGCGTCGGGAGCCTTGCTGAAGCAGAGTTCCGAAAGTCTCGCCGGTCGGGTGGAGCACCTGCGCATGGGCGGTTTCACGCTCGATGAGCTCGATAGGCCGCTCGCCGATTCGCTCTGGCAGCGCGGCGGATTTCCCGAGGCACTCCTAGCGCCAACGGAAGACGCGTCCGTGCGCTGGCGGCGGAGCTTCATCGATACGCTCGTCGAGCGCGACCTGCCGCAGTGGGGCGTGAAGGTGTCCTCCACGGCGATGCGTCGATTCTGGAGCATGGTGGCGCACTACCACGGACAGGTGTGGAGTAACGCCGATCCGGCGCGCTCCCTCGGCGTCAGTGAACCCACGGTGCGTAGCTATCTTGACATCCTGACCGACGCGCTCGTGCTGCGACAACTGCAGCCGTGGCACGCCAATACTCGAAAGCGTCAGGTCAAGTCGCCCAAGGTCTATGTGCGTGACTCAGGGCTGCTGCACGAACTGCTGGGCATCGACGACCACGCCGCGCTCCTCCGGCATCCGAAGCTGGGGGCATCGTGGGAAGGCTTTGCAATCGAACAAGTCCTCGCCACCGAGCCACACAACGAAGCTGCGTTCTGGGCGACCCATCAAGGTGCGGAGATCGACCTCGTGCTCCACCGCCGCGGCACGCTCTTCGGTGTCGAATGCAAGCGTGTCGATGCCCCAAGGATGACGCCCTCGATCCGCAACGCGCTTTCCGACCTTGGCCTCGAGCGCGTCGCCGTCGTCTATCCCGGGAGCAAGCGATACCCCATCGCCGATCGCGTGGAAGCGGTGCCATTGGCTGAGCTTGCCGTTCCGGGCAGCCTGTTCGAGAAGTGACTGCAAGGCCGGACATTCAGTCGACGGACGGCGTTCTCTTCGTGCTCAAGAGGATGGCGCGTTCGCTCACATCTCCCGAGGAGCATGAGCCGATCGTTCTATCGATGGCCCTGTGAACACCGGCGGTAACGCGGATGACTCGTGCCGGATCGACACGCGAGCCGGCGGACCGCCATGTCGCTCAGCGCGAATCTGTATGTGCAGCTTTCTGCACTATTCCGCAAGAGAACCACAGAGGCCCAACCCGAATGGGCGGATCGGTACTGCAGCGCCCGGCAAAGGTGGATTCATGTCTTGGAGACCAAGCGCACGAGCGTGTGCGGCGATGTCTTTGTCCTGCTGGCTCGCAACCTCGATGGCGAGCGCTGCACTTTTCTCTGTCGACGGGACAAAGCCGACGAACGGCGACGGGACAGACTGGAGCACCGCCTTCACAACGCGATGAGGCAGTGTTCGCAGCCCGAATGACTTTCGCCACGGGCTGCTCGACCCCTACGCCCGCCGCAACACCGTGCGCAGGCGGCGCTTCGGCGGCGTCTCGTCGTCGACGAGCAGCTCAACGCCGTCGAGCGGCTCGTAGTTGATGCTCGCGGCGAGATCGGTGATGTCGCTCACCGTGAGCGGCCACGGTGGGCCCTCCTCGCGGCGTACCGCGTGGTCGCTCGCTCGGCAGAGGAGGAAGAGTGCGCCGTGCGGATGGAGAAGCGACTCGATCGCCCCGATCGTGCCGCGGCGCGTCTCCGGCGGAAGCGACTGGATCGTGTAGATCTCGACGACGAGGTCAAAGCGGCGACGCCAGCGCGTCGGGAGGCTGAAGACATCGGCCACGCAGAACGAGGATGCCCACTCCGCGTGCAGGCGCTTCGCCTGCTCGATCGCCGCGGGACTGATGTCGAAGGCGGTCACGTCATAGCCGCGCGAAAGAAGCGCTCGGGCGTCATGGCCGAATCCGCAGCCGACGACCGCGACGCGAGCCCCGGGACGCACGATGTCCTGCGCCGAACGATCGAGCCACGCGAGGAAGTGCGGATGCGGCCGTCCATCCTCCCACGGGATCGTCGCCTCGCCGGCGATGCCGGCGCGATAGATCGCATCGAAATCCCGACCGTGCGTCGCGCTGCGGTCGAGGGTCGTGCCCACGAGATCGGTCGCTTCGGTCATGGCGCCTCCTGATGCACGCTGGCGGATCGCCGTATGCCCCACGCGATGCACTGTACCGCGCGCGTCACCGGATCCAATGCGGCAAAGTTGCGATGTCTCCATCGCTTTCGCTCGTGACGGCCGTCACGAACACGCTCGCATCAGCCCGCCCGAATCACCGGTTGCGCAGACTGCTCGCTGCACAGGACGACCAGCAGATTGCCGACGATCTGGGCTCGTTGCTCCGGGGTGAAACCGCCGATTCCCTTCTCTTCCAGCCGGTGCAGGGCCATTTCGACCATGCCCGTCGCCCCTTCGACGATCTTCTGCCGAGCGGCGATGACCGCTTCGGCCTGCTGCCTTCGAAGCATGACCGCAGCGATTTCGGCGGCGTAGGCGAGATAGCTGATCCGCGCCTCCAGCACCTCGACGCCGGCCTTCCGAAGCCGCTCGTGCAATTCCTGCCGAAGATGCTCGCCGACCTCGTCGGTCGTTCCGCGCAGCGAACGGCCGCCCGCATCGGGCGAGTCGTAGTGATACTTGCTCGCGAGATTGCGGAGCGCAGCCTCGCTCTGCACGCGCACGAACTCGACATAGTCGTCGACCTCGAAGAGCGCATCCGCGGTGTTCACGACCTGCCAGACGACGACCGCGGCGATCTCGATGGGATTGCCGTCGAGATCGTTCACCTTCGCCGGCTGCCGCGAGCGCGTCGCCGGCGTCACCACGCGGCCATGCGGATCCTTCACCTCGCCCGTCGCGTTCTCTCCGGTCTCGAAGGTCCGGGCACGAAGCGAGACTCGCTTCTTCGCATAAAACGGATTGACCCAGTAGTAGCCCTCGCGGCGGATCGTGCCGTGATAGTCGCCGAAGAGGACGAGCGCCCTGGCATCGTTCGGATTCACGATGGTGAATCCGATCGACGCGACGAGCGCGGCGACCTCGATGAGAACACCGACGAAGACAAGAAGCCCCCGCGCCTCGTCGCTCGCTCCAAGGAGCGAGGGAAGGACGAAGAAGACGGGACCGACGACGAACATCACGATCAGGATGAGCGTGAGGATCGGCCAGCCGGACTGCGGGCGAAGTTCCTTCTCGGTCATGCGCACGGCTCGCTTTACTGATGGATCATGCGACCCTCGGTGCCGAGGGCGGCCTCGTGGATCGACTCGGCCATCGTCGGGTGGGCATGCATCGTCGAGATGATGTCCTCGGCGGTCGCCTCGAGGCGCTTCGCGAGTCCCATCTCCGCGATGAGTTCGCTCGCGTCCTCACCGATGATGTGGGCGCCGAGGATCTCGCCGTAGGGCTTGCTGGTGATGATCTTGACGAAGCCCTCAGTCGCGCCGACGGCGATCGCCTTGCCGTGACTCTTGAGCTGGTAGGTGCCGACCGAATACTCGATGCCCTTGGCCTTCGCGTCGCGCTCGGTCATGCCGATCGAGGCGATCTGCGGGTTCGTGTAGGTGCAGCCCGGAATCGCGTTGTAGTCGACGCCGAGCGTGTGGTGCCCCTTGCCCTTGAAGGGCATGCGCTCGACGCAGGTGATCGCCTCTTCGCTCGAGACATGGGCGAGCCAGGGCGGCCCGATGACATCGCCGATCGCGTAGATGCCCGGCACGCTCGTCGCGTAGGTCGGCTCGGGCTTCTCCTTGTAGTCGGTCCAGATGTGCCCCTTCTCCATCCGGATGTTCACGCCCGGCCCGAAGAGTCCGTCGGTGCGGCCCGCCACGCCGATCGCCACGAGGACGACATCGGCCTCAAGCGTCTGCGTCGCCTTCTCGTCGCTGACCGAGACCGCGGTCACGGTCGCGCCGCCGTCCTTCTTCTTCTCGATCTTGTTCGTGGTGTGACCGACGAGGAACTTGATCCCCTGCTTCTCAAAGGCCCGCTTCGCCGCCTTCGAGACATCGTCGTCCTCGACGGGCAGGATGCGATCGAGCATTTCGATCACCGTGACATCGGTGCCGAATGCGTTATAGAAATAAGCGAACTCCATGCCGATCGCGCCGGAGCCGATGATCACCATCCTGTTCGGCCGCTTCGCGAGCGTGAGGGCCTCGTAGCTCGAGATGATCGTCTTGCCGTCCTTGGGGGCGAAGGGCAGCTCGCGCGGGGCGGCGCCGGTCGCGACGAGGATCCGATCGCAGGTCACCGCGCCGACGACCTTGGTGCCGGTTCCCTTGTAATAGTCCTGGTCGGCCTCGAGCAGCTCGATGCGGCAGGGACCGGTCGAGGTCTTGCCGCTCACGATGCGGGCGTGGCCTTCGATATGGTCGACCTTGTTCTTCTTGAAGAGGAAGCCGACGCCGGTGTTGAGCTGCTTGGTGATGTCGCGGCTGCGGCCGATCACCTTCTCCCAGTTCACCTTCACATGCGCCGGATCGATCTCGATGCCCCACTCCTTGCCGTGGCGGATCGCCTCGGCGTAGAGCTCGGCGTTGTGGAGGAGCGCCTTGGTCGGGATGCAGCCCCAGTTGAGGCAGACGCCGCCGAGCTTGTTGCGCTCGATGCAGGCGACCTTCATGCCCATCTGGGCGGCGCGGATCGCGCCGACATAACCGCCCGGTCCGCCACCGATCACGACGAGGTCGTAGTGCTTCGTATCCATATCGAAAGGGTCGAAAAGGCCACAGATGGAACCGCTCGCGCCGCGACGGCGCTGGGGGAGGGGGAGTGTAGCAGTCCCTTCGGGGCTCCGGCTCTGTCGAGACCGGCAGGCGAGCGCGACCTACCGGCTGCGCCGCACGCGAATCACGAGCCAGTCGTCATACTCGATGCTCGCCCCGGCATCGGACGGCGACGCCGGAATCGAGAGGAGGATCGCGTCACCGAGCGTGCATCGGGTCTGTGAGGAGACGGTGCGGAGACGCTGCTTCGTTCGGTCGAGCGGCGATCCCGCGGATTCCTCGGTATGCGCCAGGACGATCGCGGCGCTCGGCTTCCACGCCATCGTGACCTCGATCTCGGCGCGGTCGCTGTTCTGCTCGACGAGCGGGAGCGCGATGATCTCAAGGCCGCTGTGCACCTGTCCGAGAATCGGGGTGGTCGCCGACGCCTGCTGGGCGACCGTCGCCCGCTCGGCGGCGACGACATCGATCTGCGAGACATCCGAGATCCACGCCCCCTCGCCGTTGCGCGTGCCGACGGTACTGCGGAAGAGGACCCCTTCGACATTCGCTCCGAAGGCGAGCTGGTCGGCGACGCTTCCCGCGACGACCGGGAATCCTTCGGCCGCGGCCCGCACCGCGGCTGCGCGCTGCGGAGCGAGGCGCACGATCGCGACATCGACATGCAGCGGCTCGGGGCGCACCGAGCGGAGGAGGTCGAGAAGCGCCCGCACATCGGTGTGGTTGCGAAGCGACTGCCGCACGAGGAGAACGCCGTCGCGCACGCTGACCGAGCCGATCATGCCGCCGTTGTCGAGCCACGACTCCGGATCGACCTGTTCCATGAGGAGTTGCACGAGCGACTCAATCTTCTCCATGCGCGTCGGGTCGTCGGCCTCGTCGCCGAAGATGTTGCCACCACCGCCGCCGCCTCCGCCACCTCCGCCGAAACCCTTTCCTTCGACCTTTGGCGTCGCGTCGCCGCCGACCCACTCGCGGCCCGTCGTGGCGAGCCCGAGCGATGGCGTGCTGGCAAAGCGCCTGATCGCATATCCGCTCTCGATGAGATCCCGCACGTCGTAGGCGCGGAGCAGGGTCTGCCGATCGAGCGCCGCGCGGTTCGTGATGATCACGACGCCGCGATCGACGGCCCAGCCAAGCAGCGTGCCGCCGCTGGCGTCGATTTCGCGGACGATGTTGTCAAGAAGGACCGAGAGCGGAACATCCTTCAGCCGCAGCTCGACCCGACGGTCCTTGCGGATGCCCGCGGCGTCGAGAACGCTCCAGGAGATCTGGACATTGAGCCCGTGCTTCTCCCGCAGTTCATCGATGACCTTCACGAGGTCCTCGGGGGCGTAGTCCACCGTCGTCCGGGTGGTTTCAAGCCGCTCGATGAGGGCCTCGTCGGCGGTGAGCGTCCGTCCCGAATCGGCCCGCCCCGCGTCCGCGGTCGCCTGGGCCGTACCGGCCTGCACGAGAGACACGCCGGCGAGCGCAGGGAACAGAAGTACGAGGCATGTGGCGACCGCACGGGAACGGGCTCGGTGCATCATCTGTGGAAGTCCTCGGGAGGAGTGCTCGTGATCGAGCCGATTCGCTGGCCCCGATCGCGTCGCCAGTGGAACCCCGAAGCCCGCCTCTCGCAACCCCTTCTCGCAGAGATGATCAGGAAAATGCCGCCGGAATCGAAGGTCAGCCGGTGCCGGTTCTCCCCAATGACGCTTCCAGCAGAGACACAGCGGGGTATTGCGGACCCTCTTGGGTCGATGCCGGGCCGCCGCGGACGGCGGTCCGAAAGGACAGTTCATGTCCGATTCCGTCGTTGACCCGACGCAGCCTTCGCGTCCTGTTAGCATCTCCGCTCTTCGGATCCGACTCCGTGCGCACCGCCCTCGTCAGTGACATCCACGCGAATCTCGCCGCGTTTGAGGCGGTCCTCGCTCACATCGCAACGAAGCAGATCGATCGCATCATCTGCCTCGGCGATATCGTCGGCTACGGCCCCGATCCGGTGGAGTGCGTCGATCTCGTCGCCCAGCGCTGCGAGTGGTCGCTCATGGGCAACCACGACTGCGCGGTGCTCTACGAGCCGACCAACTTCAACGAGGCCGCCCGGAAGGCCGCGTTCTGGACGCGCGACCAGATCAACAACCATCACCTGCGGCTGATCGGCGAGCTGGAAGCCCTCCGCTCGGCTGGCGAGCTCGGACCGGACACCTTCGAGCGCCGTTCGCGCGAGATCGAGGCCGATCGCCAGCGGCGGCTCGAGTTCATCATGACGCTCGCCGTGCGCAAGGCCTTCGGACCCTTCATCTGCGTCCACGGCACGCCGCGGAAGTGCATCAACGAATACCTCTTCCCCGATGACACGCTGTCGAGCCCCCAGAAGGTCTCGCAGATTTTCGGGCATGTCCCCCGCTACTGCCTGGTCGGCCACACCCATGTCCCGGGCGTCTTCACCGACGAGCCGGACTTCTATCCGCCCGAGGATTTCGACGGGGTCTATGTGCTCCGACCCGAGGAAAAGGCCATCATCAACCCCGGTTCGGTGGGTCAGCCCCGCGACGGCGACCCGCGGGCGAGCTATGCGGTGCTGGAGGAGATCATCGAACCCTCGCTGGGGGGCGACCAGACGATCCACCGGATCGAGTTTCACCGGGTGGAGTACGATGTGAAGCGCACCGTGGAACGCATCCACGCCATTCCCGAACTCTCGAACTGGCTCGGGGATCGTCTGCTCGAAGGCCGCTGAACGGATTTCGGGCCTCAGCGAACCGTCAGCCCCGTCGATGCCTCCGGTAGCGGAGCGCCCGACGGGATGCGGGTCGGGTCCCCGGTGCTCTCGGTGCAGGTGGTGGCGTCATGCGGTGTGGAGACCGCGCGACCGGCCGCCGACGCCACGAAGGCGTCGCGGGCGTTCGTCCCCAGCCGCCAGCCTGCTCGCTTCCCCTCGGGGAGCGACTTCTCCCCCGCATCTCGAGCGCGAAGCCCGCCGCTCGTCTGACGCACCAAGCGATGACCCCAGCCGCCCGCAAGATCGTCGTCACCCTGGTCACCTTCCTCGCCGCGGCGACGATCTTCACGGTCGTTGCGCTGTCGGGTCCAAAGAAGCCGACGACCGACCAGAGTTCCACGCCTGCCCAAACGCAGGACTCGGCAACGGAGTCGGGGGCGAAGCCCGACGCATCGCAGGCAACGGCCCAGGCTTCGCCAGCGCCGACGGACGCATCCGCGCCCGCTCCGACGACGCCCGCCGCCGCGCCGACCGCTCAGGCTGATTCGGGCAGCGCGCCGACCGCCCCCTCGACGCCGACGATCGCAGCGCCGACTGCCCTCTCCGCCCGCGTGCCGGCGGGGCTGACGGCGCCGACCTCGCCGGCGACGATCGGATCGCTCGATCCGAAGTCGCATCGCTACCGCATCGAGTTCTCGACATACGGCGCAGGCATTCAGACCATTCTCTTCAGCGACTTCTGGCGCACCGCGCGGGCCCTCACCGCCGCACGGGCCCACGCCAACGATCCGTCGAAGCCGATGCCGCCGGACACGGAGCGGCATGTGCTGGCGGCGGCGACCTCGCTTTACTGGGCCGGCGGCGTCACGATCGTTCCGGTGCTCGCCGCCCACTCGATCGAAGTGAACGGCGTCAGCGTCGATCTCTTCGGCCCGATCTGGGGCGAGGTCGGCCCCGGCCGCTTCGCGACGGAGATTGTCGACGCGGCCGGCGCTGCCCAGCTTCGCATCGAGCGCGTCTTCGACCTGAAGCCTGATTCCCTCGACCTCTCGCTTCGCCAGACGGTCACGAATCTCACCGCTGCGCCGGCGAAGATCCGCTGGTTCCAATACGGCCCGAGCGACCTGCCGTCGGAGCCCGGCGCGAGCATCGAGGTGCGACGCGTCCATGTCGGCCACCTCGTCGGACGCGACCGCGATCCCGATCAGACCTATGTCGTCACGACCGGCCAGATGTACGAGCACTCGGCCGCGCTGAGCATCGCCCAGCGGATCTTCGAGCAGCGGAACTTCCTCTGGCCCAACGACGAGGCCAAGGCCGGCGGCTTCACGCCCTCGTGGATCGCGACGACGAGCCGCTATTTCGCCCTCGCGGTGCACGCTCCCGGCGAGCGCGTCGGCACGGGAAACAAGGGAATCGGCGATGTCATCGACTCCGTGACCGTCCAGTCCAACAACGCAGCGGCGAGCCCCGATGTCCGGCTGCTCACCGGCCTGCTGAGCCCGGTGCGCGAGGTCGCGCCGGGCGCGTCGGCGTCGTTTGACCTCGGCGTCTACGCCGGCCCGCTCGACCCGAAGGTCCTCGGCGGCGTCGAGCCCTATGTCGCGCTCTCGATGAAGCAGTCGATCGTCTACCTGCTCTCGAGCTGCTGCTCCTTCTGCACCTTCGCGTGGCTCGCGAACTTCCTCGCGAGCTTCCTCTCGCTCATCCACGACTACCTCGTCTTCGACTGGGCGCTCGCGATCATCGTGCTCGTCATCGTCGTGCGTCTTCTCCTGCATCCGCTCATGAAGAGCTCGCAGATCAAGATGCAGCGATTCGGCCGCATGATGGCCGAGCTGAAGCCCGAGCTCGACGCGATCCAGAAGCGCTACAAGGACGATCCGAAGACCGCCCAGATGGAGCAGATCCGGCTCTATCGCGAGAAGGGCGTGAACCCCGCGGGCTGCGTCGGCGGCATCCTGCCGACCTTCCTCCAGATGCCGATCTGGATCGCCCTCTACGCGGTTCTCTACTTCAACTTCGACCTGCGGCAGCAGCCGGCGTTCTTCGGGCTCTTCCAGTCGATCGGCGGATGGCAGTTCCTCGCCGACCTCTCGCGGCCGGATCTCTTCATCTCCTTCGCGACGCCGCTCAATCTCTATTTCTTCGCCCTGGACGGACTCAACATCCTGCCGATCCTGATGGGCTTCGTGTTCTTCCTTCAGCAGAAGTACATGACGCCGCCGACGCCGAACATGACGCCGGAGCAGGAGCAGCAGCAGAAGATCATGAAGTGGATGATGGTGCTGATGTTCCCGGCGATGCTCTACATCGCTCCGAGCGGACTCACGCTCTACATCCTGACCTCCACCTGCATCGGCATCTTCGAGAGCCGCATGGTGAAGCGGCATATCGACAAGTACGGGCTCGCCGATCCGCCGAAGGCCGCGAAGAAGTCGACCGGCGGTCTCGCCGCGAAGTTCCTTGAGGTGCAGAAGCGCAAGGAAGCGGAGCGTCAGGCGAAGCAGTTCAAGGAACGCAAGTGACGCGACGCCCGGCGCGCCGCGACGGACGATGATCGAACTCACGAGCACGATCGTTGCGCGGGCATCGGCCTCGGGTTGCGGGACCCGCGCGGTGATCAGGCTCTCGGGCGACGGGTGCAGGGCGCTGCGCACGCGGATCGCCGGCGATGCGCCGTTTCGTCGGGGCGCGCGGACCGCGCGGCTGCGGACGCCGGTCGGAAGCGTCCCGTGCATCGAGTTCACGGCGCTCGCGCCGCGGAGCGCGACCGGCGAGGACACCCTTGAGTTGCTCCTGCCCGCGAACGACGCGCTCCTCGCCGCGGTCGAAGGCGCGCTCGCGACGGCCGCACGCGAGGCGGCAATTCCGCTGCGGCAGGCAGCGCCGGGCGAGTTCACCCTGCGGGCCTTCGCGCGCGGACGGATCGACCTCACCCAGGCCGAGGGCATCGCCGCGGCAATCGCCGCAACGAACGCGGCGCAGGTGCGGGCGGCGCGACAGCTCGCCGACGGCGGACTTGGCCGCTTCGCCAGCGGGCTGGCCGAGCGCGTCGCGCATGATCTCGCCCTCGTCGAGGCGGGCATCGACTTCACCGATCAGGAGGATGTCGTCGCGATCGCCCCCGAAACGCTGGCCGCGGATCTCGACGCGATGCGCTCGACGCTGCGGGCGCGGCTCGCCGGAAGCGTGGCCTGGGAACGCTTCGAGGCGACGCCGCGAGTCGTCCTGGTGGGTGCGCCGAACGCGGGGAAAAGCACGCTCTTCAATGCGCTTCTCGGGCGCAGGCGCGTGGTGGCGTCGCCGATCGCCGGCACGACGCGCGATGCGATCGAAGAGCGCGTGACGATCGAGGGCGCACGGTCGACGGCCGAGATTCTGCTGGTCGATGTCGCGGGGCTCGACGAATCGGCCGATCGTTTCCAGTCCGCGATGCGCGACGCCGCCGATGCTGCGATCGACCGCGCTGACCTCGTTCTCCTCTGTTCGGCGCCCGATGCGCCGGTCAGCGCGGCGGCGCGCGAAGCGATCGCGGCACATGCGCCCGAGGCGCCCGTTCTCGCCGTCGGAACCAAAGCGGATCTGGGTAGCGCGGCGGGCTTCACGCATGATGGGCCACATCAGGAATGCGATATCCGCGTGAGTGCCACGCGCGACCGCGGGATGTCCGAACTCCGCGAGGCGATCCTGCAACGAATCGCAGCGCGGGCGGGCGACCTCGGCGGCGAAACGCTTGTGCTCGCCGAGCGCCATCGGGCGGCGCTCGCAGCCGCGCTCGACGCGCTCGACGACACCGCATCACTCGTCGCCACGCAAGGGCTGCGCAGCCCGGAACTCGTCGCCGCTTCGCTGCGCCTCGCGCTCGACGCCCTCGGCACGATCGGCGGCGCCATCGCCCCGGACGATGTGCTCGGCCGCATCTTCGGGAAGTTCTGCGTCGGCAAGTGACGGCAGCGGAGGGCGCCGAGCGCCCGCAGCCAGCCGCGAGGCCGCCAGGCGAAAGTGACCAGTTTGCTGGACACCTTTGGAGTGTCGATTCCCTTTGTGGTGAGCGATGTGTCGAACGACTGAGCTCGCGCGACGAAAGAGCTTTCACCACGAAGGACACGAAGAGCACGAAGCGGGGGAAGGGAGAGATGGTCCAGCCAGATCTCGTCGCGACCATCGCTCGGGGTCGTTGGCAATCTCGTCCCGATGACGCACCGGCTCGGTCCAGGTGACGGCGTCCCAGATGCGTTCTGGCATCCAACACCCGAAGGACACGAAGAGCACGAAGGTGAGGAAGAGAGAGATGGTCCAGCCAGACCTCGTCGCGACCAGCGTTCGGGGTCGTTGGCAATCTCGTCCCGATGACGCACCGGCTCGGTCCAAGTGACGGCGTCCCAGATGCGTTCTGGCGATCCAACATCCCTTCGTGCTCTTCGTGGTCTTCGTGGTGAAGAATGGTCCGAACGGCTGAGCCCGCGCGACGAAAGAGCTTTCACCACGAAGGACACGAAGAGCACGAAGGTGAGGAAGAGAGAGATAGTCCAGCCAGATCTCGTCGCGACCATCGCTCGGGGTCGTTGGCAATCTCGTCCCGATGACGCACCGGCTCGGTCCAGGTGACGGCGTCCCAGATGCGTTCTGGCATCCAACACCCGAAGCCGAGGGAAGAGGGCGGATGAGCGCGGTAGGTCTCATCGAGATCAGCGTTCGTGGTCCGTGGCCGGGTGCGATTCCGCCGGCACCAACTTCGGTTCGGTGTTCGGCCACTCTGGCTTCCCGCGACGGCGGACGCGCTCGGCCCAGGTGACGGCGTCCCAGATGCGTTCGGCGCCGTTGGCGTAGCCGACGACGAGGCGTTCGTTGTTGGGTTCGATGAAGATCGCGGTCGGGGCTGCGGTGATGCGCTCTTCGTTGAGCGTGAGGAGTTCCTTGCCTGTCTCGGCGTGCCAGATGCGGATCGAGCCGTCGTCGGATGCGGTGAAGTAGCGGAGGCCGTCGAAACTTGGGGTCATCGCGCCGATCGCGTGGCCGTTGGTCGGTAGGGTGACGCGAACGGCAAGCGACGCCTCGTCGACGACATGTGCGCTGCCGTCCTTCATGCCGACCAGGAACTCCTTGCGAGCAGGCACCGCAACCAGCGCCGTGACCGCGCCGCCGCTGAGTGAGGTGCGGGCGGATTCGGTGAGCGTCGAGCCCGAGCGTGTGAAGAGGACGACATCGCCGCGACCATTGGTGACGGCGATCGATCCGTCGTTCCCGATCGCACACCGCGGCGACGCTGAGGCGAACTCGGCCGGTGCTTGGCCGCGGGCGATGACCGAGCCATCGAGCGGCGAACGCAGCGAGAGTTCGCCGGACGCGCTGAGGAGTACGAGCAGGTCGCCTGTCGCGCTCAGCGCCACCGCTCGTGTGTTCGCGCCATCGTGAGCGAGGCGAAGACGCTCGTGCAGACCATCGGCGTCGATCACTTGCAGCGAATCTTGGTTGATCGCGACAAGCCGCTCGCCGTCGGCGCTGCCAGCGCCGAGGAGGACGTTGGGAAGAACGCCCGAGACGGGGAAGCGATCGATCCGCATGGGATCGAAGGTGAGGAGAGCATCGGGGTGGAGGGTGAGGACTGAGGAGCCACCTGAATCGAGTCCGAAGACAACAACCGGCGTAGTCGAGCTGGCATCGGTTCCAAGTCCGACCCGAGCCGAAGAGAGACTCCAAGTTTGCCAGTCGAAGTGCTGAGCGAGTATCCAGGTTCCACACTTTGATGGAAACATTTGTGCCCACGGCCATGGGACGAGCGTCGTGCTGTATCCCGTTACAAGGCTACAGGCTGCGGGCCGCGTGTTCACGTCGGAGAGGAACGCGAACGACCCTGGTATGAGGACATTTCCGCGCGCGCCTTCCCCTCGCCATTCGGCGTTCAAGAGCTCGCCCTCAGGAGAGAACAGGCCGCCCTCTCGAATGCAGGTGGTCTCATCCAGCAGGATCGGGGCAGTTGTCGACTCCCATCTCGAAAGGGCTACCCCATCCCGCGATGCCCGAACTACGAACTCGCCGCACTCCCACGACCCTAACAGTTCGGAGTTCCAGAACTCGATTCCACCCCCGCAATCGCAGTCCGTTTGGATGCTGATTCGACTGTAACCAGTCCGAGGGTCCACGATCTCAATCCCTCCGCCCCAATCCTTCAGCGCGAGCGAGCCCCCACTCGGATCAAAATCTGCATTGACGTATCGTCGGCCGTTGTCCCCCTTCCGCCAGACGCGCGGTGGATCGTCGGTGAGCACTGACCAAAGGCGCACAACTCCATCCTCTCGCTCATCAAGAACCCAACGGGCGTCTGGAGAAAAGTTTAGATCGTGAATGTACGACTGCTCGGTAGTCTCGGCCGGGGATTGCTTCGAGAGGTCAACCGAGTGGATGAGCCGCCCATCTTCCAGCGACCATGTCAGCACCGCACGGCCAGATTCCAGCGAACTTAGGCGTTTGCCGTCGGGCGAGATTTGAAATTTCGGATAGCCCTCGCCAAGCGTTCGATCCGCGGGTACTTCAAGCGAGGTGGCAAGCGATCCATTCGGAAGCAACCGCAACTGGTACGTTCCGTCCAATACCGTTACCAGTATGTCGTGTTCAGCATCGACGTGGCGCGGACTCTCGCCTATCTCTAGGCGCGGGACTTCATTCAGCGCCGTGGCCGTCAATGCAAACTCGAAGTGTTGAAGCTCTGGATCCAACTCCGATAGGAGGCGCTCCGCTTCGTTCCACCGTTCGCTCGCAAGAGCGAGAATTGCGGCAGAGAGGTGCGCAGCCGAAGCGGCGATGCGGACGTTCTCTAGAGCGCTCGCTTCAGACCACTTCAGCTCATCGTTTCTTGTTCGCATCGCTTGAGCGTCTACCGCGCTCCTTCTCGCGGTGACAGCCGCCGAGGCGACTAGCGCGACCGCAACTAGTGCGGTTCCCCCCATCACCACCCCCGTCCTATTCCTCCTCACAAACTTCCTCACCCGATACCACCGACTCGGCGGCACCGCGGTCACCGCGTCGCCTGCGAGATAGCGCGCGACATCTTCCGCCAGCGTCGTCGGTGTCGCGTAGCGCCGTGCTCGGTCCTTCTCGAGCGCCTTCATCACGACCCAGTCGAGGTCGCCCTTGAGGATCCCGAAGAGTTTCGCGGCGTCGGTCTTGCGAAGGTGCGCGACTCGCTCGGCGCTGGGACTCTCCGCGTTCGTCGTCGCTGGCTTCGCCCACGCCGCTTGTGCGTTCGTACTCACCCGCACGCTCGGCCTCGGCGGATCGACATCGCGGATGATCCGGCAGATCTCGCCGTAGCCCGCCTCACGCAGCGACTTGCCGTCGAAGGGCGTCGCGCCGGTCAGCAACTCGTAGAGCAACACGCCGAGCGAGTAAACATCCGTCCGCGTGTCGATGTCGAGCGAGCCCTCGGCTTGTTCCGGGCTCATGTACTCGGGCGTTCCGATCATGGCCTGGTGCTCGGTAAAGAGCGTCTTCTCGGTCATCCGTTGGTCGGTGGCCTTGGCGATGCCGAAGTCGATCACCTTCACCAGCGGCTTGCCGTCGTGCGTACTGACGAGCACATTCCTCGGCTTGATGTCGCGGTGGATCACACCCTTCGTGTGGGCATGCTGCACGGCGTGGCAGACTTGCGAGAAGAGTTCCAATCGCTCGGGCACCGACAGGCCCTGGCGGTCGCAGTACTCGGTGATCGGCTGGCCCTTCACGAGTTCCATCACGAAGTACGGGCGACCGCTCGCGGTCGCGCCGGCGTCGAAGACCTTCGCGATGTGCGGGTGATCCATCACCGCGAGGGCTTGTCGCTCTTGCTCGAAGCGAGCAACGACCTGGCGCGTGTCCATGCCCAACTTGATGACTTTCAAGGCGACACGGCGGCGAATCGGCTCAGTCTGCTCGGCCATGAACACCGCGCCGAAGCCGCCCTCGCCGATCTGCTGCAAGAGCTTGTACGGCCCGATCGTCCCGCCGGCGGATTCGCTCGGCGGGAGATCAGCGACGAAGCTCGCGGTCGGCGACTTCAGGAAGCCACTCGCTTCGGCGGCGCGGACGAGCGACTCGGCTTCGTCGAGGAGAGCCCGGTCGTCGCCGCACTCGCCTTCGAGGAACGCGCGGCGGTCTGCCTCCGGTCGGTCGAGTGCCTGCGCGAGAAGGTCCTTCAGCCGGGCGGCGTTTGCGTGTGGTTGACTGGCGTCTCGATCGTTGCCCACTTGGTGCATCCTGTCCTGAGATCCCCTCGGCGTCACCATCGAGAGCGACGGGGCCGAAGGCAATCGGGCGGTCAGAGGGACAGGCGAAGGAAGGGGGCGGCGCGGTTCAGCTTCAGGCGAAGTTCGCGTGAGGCCCCCCGTCCGGGCGGATGCCAGTGCAGCGGATGAGGGCAAAGTGCCGCTGAAGCTGGTCCTATGAGCGTTATTATTGGAACATTCGATCGTGACGAGTCGCGAGCGACGGTTTACTCAGTGTGTTGAGTGAAAATACGCGATTGCCTGAGTACCTGGCTGCCCTTCCGCCCGAACCGGGCAACGCATTCTCTGTGAGTGCCCGGCTCGCCGTTCGGGCCAGCACTGGGCGGCATTGGGCGGCCGCGAGTCTTCGAGCGCCACGACACTCCGTGCAGGTGATCGATCGCCCCCGCAGGTGGGGAAGTCGACGATCATCGAACAAGTCGCCTGATCAGCGTCCGGCCTCGCGCTCGCGATCGACTTCTTCACCGGCCCCCTTCTCCACCTCGCGCCCGAGCGCTCGCAACAGCCACGCCCGAGCAAACTGCCAGTTGCGCTTGACAGTCGAGAGCGAGACTCCCAGCGCCTCCGCGGTCTCTTCGGCGCTCAGGCCCGCATAGAAGCGAAGCCGCACGACTTCGGCCGATTCGCCATCGACTGCGCGGAGTTCGTCGATCAGGCCATCGAACTGCAGGATCGACTCGGGGTCATGCGCCGACGCGAGATCGAGAGCGTCATCGATCGAGAGAAGCGCCTTGCGATCGGCGCCCTTCCCGCCGCGCTTGTCGGCGCCGCGGGCCCGCGCATGATCGATCAACACGCGGCGCATCGCCTCCGACGCGAGCGACGCGAAGACCTTCGGTGAGGTCCACCGTCCCGGCTCCGATGCCGCGAGCCGGGCCCAGACCTCGTGGACGAGGGCGGTCGCCTGCAGCGTGTGACCGGGGCGCTCGTCCGCCATCGCCGCACGGGCCTGCGCGCGAAGCATGCGATAGATCTCCTCGAAGTCGGGATGCTGCGATGCGTCGGGGCCGTTCATGCGTGTGCCTTCGATGTTCGCAAATCTCGCGTGCGCCACGCACTTTGTGGCGCACACCCCGTCTGCTTCTCGCTCTCGCGGTGGCCGCGGCTCGCGCTCCGTGCACGCGTGTGTCCACGCAACGCGAGACCGCGGCGAAATCAGGAGGAATAGACATCATGATGCCACGAATCGCGTCTCCGCTCGGTCTCATTCTTGCGCACACTCTCGTACTCGGGGCCGCCGCGAGCGCCCAAGCCCAGAACACCGTCGATCGCCGCGCGGACCAGATCGCCGTGGTGCAGAAGCCAGGCGATCCGGCCGGCACCTATCGCGTCAGCGTCGCGTGGGGAATCGATGTGACGACGAGTACGACACTGCCGGTCGGGAGCGTTCTCTCGGTCTCGCGAAACGGCACATCGATCTGGACTTCGACGCTGCCTGGCCAGGCCTTCGTCGGCGGCACCTGCCCGAGCTGTCAGCCGGGAACGCTCTGCATCTGCGTCTCCGGCGGCGACTGCACCTGCGCTCCATGCACCTCGGGCGGGACCGGTCCATGCACCGCAAGCCACGGCGCAACGCTGGAACTTCCCGGTGCGATTCCGCTCGCTCCGGGCGACACGCTGACCTTCACCGTCACGCCCGTGCCGGGCTCGACCCCCGATCAGCTTTCGACCAACAATGTGAAGACGCTCGTCTTCGACGGCTCACAGACCTTCTGGAATCGACGGGTGATCTCGGCCACGCTGGTGCCTTCACCCTGCCCGGCCGGACCGAATCTCTATGACCTCGTCTATGAGCTTGCGTATGACTTCTCGGGGCTACAGGGGGCGATCGATCTCGGCACCCGCGTTGAACTCAGCCTCGGCGGCACCGTGATGTTCGTCGGCGATGCCTGCGCCGACAGCCCGTGGATTCTTTCGAATGTCGATACCTGCGAGGGATTCGGCTGCGACAACTTCTGCGGCTACAACTCCTGCGCGGGAACGGGCATCCTCGTCGACTGCACGCAGTTCGAACTGCCGACCGGCCTCACGACCTGCGCCTGCTCGAGCGGCGCGGTGTGCTACACGGTGCCCGGACTCACGATTCCTCCATCGATGGACGGCATCGACATGCTTGTCCGAGTGACGCAGGTCGCTCCGGGAGGCGCGACATACGGTCTGAAGGAGATTCCGCTCCTGACCGGCGACGACACCTTCAGCAGCACCTTCAAGGCTGCCGCTCCGCCATGCAACGCCGATCTCACCGGCGACGGAAAGGTCGATGCAGCCGATCTCGCGATCCTGCTCGGCGCGTGGGGACCGTGCCGGTGAGCCGCGCGAAGCGAATCGCCGCCATCACTTCACCAAGCGTGACCAGGTCGTCCCCTGCGGGCCGTCCTTGATCGCGACGCCGAGGGCGGCAAGCTCGTCGCGGACCTTGTCGCTCTCGGCCCAATTCTTTGCGGCACGCGCTGCGGTGCGACGCTCAAGAAGCGCCTGCACTTTCGCCTCAAGACCGTCGTCCGCGGCGACCGTGGCGTTGCGCTCGAAGACGCCAAGCACCGAGTTCATGCGCTCGAGCGCAGCCGTCTCGCGCACCGCGCACGCGCCGCTGCCGTCGCCGGCGAGCGCTTCGTTGATGGCGGCCATGGCGCGGGCGATGTTCAGGTCGTCGCAGAGCGCTTCGGTGAAGGCGACGAGCGCCCGTTCGAAGGGCCCGGCGGGCCTCGACGCGTCAGCCGACTTGCCTGCGGCTGCGGCCTTGAGCGACTCGTACGCGCGACTCCAGCGATCGATCTGTCGCTGGCAATCGGCGAGTCCCTGCATCGTGAAGTTCGCGTTCGAACGATAGTGCGTGCGGACGAGCTCGAGTCGCAGCGCCGCCGGCGTCACGCCCTTTTCGAACATGTCGCGGGCGGTAAAGAAATTGCCCTTCGACTTGCTCATCTTCTCGCCCTCGACCATCAGGTGCCGGGTGTGGAACCAGTGGCGGGCGAAGTGGGCATGACCGCTCGCCCCGCAGCTCTGGGCGATCTCACATTCGTGATGCGGGAAGATGTTGTCCTCGCCGCCGGAGTGCAGGTCGATCTCGTCGCCGAGAAGCCCCGCCGCCATCGCCGAGCACTCGAGGTGCCAGCCGGGATAGCCCTCGCCCCAGGGGCTTGGCCAACGCATGATGTGGGTCGCGTCGGGCTTCCAGAGCATGAAGTCCGCGGCATTTCGCTTGTTGGCCTGGTGCTCGGCGCTGATCCGCTCGCCGGCCCCTTCCTTCAGGCTGTCGAGGGTGTTGCCGGAGAGCCGTCCGTAGGCGGGAAAGCTGCGGACATCGAAATAGACGACGCCGTCGCGGCCGACATACGCATGGTTCTTCGCGATGAGCCGCTCGACGAGGGCGATCATCTCGCGGATGTACTTCGTCGGCCGCGGCATGAGGCTCGCGTCGTGCTCGCGATCGAGCGCCACCTTCAGCCCGAGCGTCTTCGAGTCCTCGAGGAAGGCCTGAGCATAAAACTCGGCGATCGCGTAGGGATCCCTCGGGTCGATGGCCGCATCGGCGGGCAGCTTGCCGCTCTTCTTGTCCTCGAGCAGTCGGCGTCCGGCGACGGCCATGCGGTCCTCGCCTCCGCCGTCGGCGTTGCCGTCGTCGGTCATGTGACCGACATCGGTGATGTTCATGACATGGCGCACCTCGTAGCCGAGCAGCTCCAGGGTGCGGCGCAACACATCGGCGTTCAGGAACGAACGGAAGTTCCCGATGTGGGCGTAGTCATAGACCGTCGGACCGCAGGAATAGAAGCTGACGCGGCGGCCGGCGGGGTCGATGGGCCGAAAGGGCTCCATCGACTTCGTGAGCGTGTTGTGAAGGGTGAGGACTGGCGCGGACATCGGGTCGGATGGTATCGGCAGCGCTCGGGGGGTTCTTGCCGCGATCTGGTCACGATTGGGTCACGATTGGGTCGCGATGTGGCCACGACCTATCCCCGTTGCGGCCGATCGCCCGCACGACCGGATCCCGTCGGGCGAACGCTCCGCATCCGCGTACCAGTCCGCGCCGGTTCTGGCCGATAGCCTTCTCCGACCGACCTCCGCCAACCTGTATAGTTGCCGCCCCGCGCCGATCGGCCCATCCGCGGGCGATGCGGACGACCAGCCATGCCCTACGAGCCCCATAGCCATCCCGCGTCAGCTCCCTACCGGAACGCATTTCGCGGACGGCGAGCGCTCGTCACCGGCGGGGCGGGCTTCATCGGCGGCCATCTCGCGGAGAACCTGCTGCGGCTCGGCGCCGAGGTTCGGATCGTCGACGACCTTTCCTCCGGCCATCGCCATCGCGTGCCCACGGGCGCGACGCTGTTCGAGGGATCGGTCACCGACCGGGGACTCGTCCGGAAGGCCATCGAAGGGTGTGACCTCGTCTTCCATGAGGCGGCGATGGTCAGCGTGCCGCAGAGCGTCGAACAGCCGACGCGCTGCGCCGAGGTGAACATCCTCGGCACCGAGATCCTCCTCGAGGAGGCGGTCGCCGCGAAGGCCACGCGACTGCTCTTCGCGGCGAGCGCGGCCGCGTACGGCGGCGAGCCGCAGCTTCCGAGCCGCGAGGACCATCCGACCGATTGCCGATCGCCCTACGCGTCGAGCAAGGTCGCGGGCGAGGTGCTCCTACGGGCGTTCGCCAGTTGCTTCCCGATCTCGACGGTCTCGCTTCGCTATTTCAACGTCTTCGGTCCCGCCCAGGATCCGAAGTCGCCCTACGCGGCGGCGATCAGCGCCTTCACCGACATCCTTGCCGCGGGTCGCGAGCCGACCGTCTTCGGGGACGGCCTCCAGACGCGCGATTTCGTTTATATCGATAACATCGTCCACGCGAACCTGCTCGCCGCCGCGACGCCGCGACCGCTGGCGGGCGAGGTCATCAACATCGGCACGGGCGCGCGGATCACGCTGCTCGACACGATCGCAAGCATCGCCCGGGCCCTCGGGCGCTCGGCGAATCCCGGCTTCGGGCCGCCGCGCGCCGGCGATGTCCGGCACTCCTCGGCCGACATCTCCCGAGCCCGCGAGATCCTCGGCTACGCGCCGGTGACCGCGTTCGACGAGGGAATCACGAACACCGTGCGCTGGGCTGTCGGTCAGTCGAAGGGAGCGAACGCGTGAGCGACGCCGCGTCCGCAGCGCCATCCGCCGAGCCTCCCTTCGAGCCCTACCAGCGGCTCGACAAGACCGCCCGCGCGCCCTATCCGAAGAGCGAATATGTCCGCCGCATCCTCTGGGAGCTCGTCCAGGCGACGCTCTTCCGATGGTCGCCCAAGCGGGCGAATCGCTGGCGAACGCGACTTCTCCGCATGTTCGGGGCGTCGATGCACCAGACCGCGGTGGTGCGGCGAACGGCCCGCATCCAGCACCCGTGGCTCCTGACGATGGGTCCGCACAGCACGATCGCAGAGGAGGTCCTCGTCTACAACCTCGGCCCGATCCGCATCGGCGAACACACCGTCGTCTCGCAGCGCACGCATCTCTGCGCGGGCACCCACGACTATCACCGCGAGGACCTGCCGCTCCTTCGATCGTTCATCACGATCGGGCGCGGCGTGTGGGTCTGCGCCGATTCCTTCGTCGGCCCCGATGTCACGATCGGCGACAATGCCCTGGTGGGCGCCCGCTCGGTCGTGATGCGCGACGTGCCGCCGGCGATGATCGTCGCGGGCAATCCGGCCCGTGCCGTGCGGGCGAGACCGAGGCCGATCCGCGTCGGGGAGGGAAGGACAGCGTGACCAGCGCAGGCATCGACAATTTCCGCGTGACGCTCCCCCAGGGCAGGACGCCGGTCAGCATTCTCGTCCTGACGAAGGATGAGGAGGTGAACATCGAGGCGTGCCTCCGCTGCTTCGACTTCACCGACGATGTCGTCCTCTTCGACAGCTATTCCTCGGACCGCACGCTCGAGATCGCGGCGCGCTTCCCGAACGTTCGGATCATCCAGCGGAAGTTCGACAACTGGTCGGCGCACTCGAACTGGGCGCTCCGGAACATCCCGTTCAAGTATCCGTGGGTCTACTACTCCGACGCCGACGAGCGCATGCCGGTCGAGCTGCGCGACGAGATCCTCGCCCGGACCAACGACGCGTCGGCGCCGCATGTGGCCTATCGCCTGCGCTACAAGAACATGTTCCTCGGCCGGTGGATCCGCCGCGGCGGCATCTATCCGGTGTGGATCCTGCGGCTCTTCCGCCCCGAGAAAGTGCACTACGAGGACCGTGAGGTGAACGCCCATCCGGTCGTCGACGGGTCGCTCGGCGAGCTGAACGAGCACTTCATCCACTACAGCTTCAACAAGGGCCTCGTGCCCTGGTTCCACAAGCACAATTCCTATTCGCAGATGGAGGCCCGCGAGGCGATGCGGGTCGTCGGCGGCGGTCTCGCCGCGCAGCTCCGCCTCACCCGCGATCCCGACAAGGCCGTGCGTCGCCGGGCGATCAAGAACCTCAGCTTCTTCCCGCCCTTCCGCGGCCTCGTCCGATTCATCTACATGTATTTCATTCGTCTCGCGATCCTCGACGGCAGCGCCGGATTTCATTACGCGGCGATGATCTCGATGTATGAATACTGGATCGAGCTGAAGCTGAAGGAACAGCAGCGCAACTGGCGGTCGAAGACCGACGAGCTGGCCCTCCGCATGCTTGAGGAGCGCGCCCCATGAGCGAGAAGCGCCCCCCGCTCATCGAGATCCTCATTCCCACCTTCAACGAGGCGGCGCACATCGACGAGACCGTGCGGAACGCCCTGAAGGTCGGGCCGGTCTTCGTGCTCGATTCCTGCTCGACCGACGGCACGCAGGAGATCGCCCGCAAGGCCGGCGCGACGGTCGTCGAGCACGCCTGGGAGGGCTACGCGCGGCAGAAGAACTGGGGCCTCGACAACCTCGGCTTCACCGCGGACTGGATCTTCATCCTCGACGCCGACGAGCGGATCACGCCGACGCTCGCCCGCGAGCTCCTCCGCGTCGCCGAGGAGGAGAAGGAGATCGCCGGCTACTTCGTCAACCGCGTCGTCCTGTTCATGGGACGGGCCGTGCGGCACGGCGGCCTGTATCCCTCGTGGAACCTGCGCTTCTTCCGCCGCGGCCGCTGCCGCTACGAGGACCGGGCGGTCCATGAGCACATGCTCTGTGACGGCCCGACGAGCTACCTCGACGGTGAGATGCTGCACATCCGCCGCGAGACGATCTCGGAGTACCTGAAGAAGCACATCAGCTACGCCGACCTCGAGAGCGACGAATGGGTCCGCGCCCACTTCGGGGCCGGCGGCGGGGCCGATCCGCAGCGGATGTTCAAGGACCACCTCCGCTGGCGGCAGTGGATCCGCCGAACGCTCTGGCCGCGCCTTCCCGGCCGTCCGATGATGCGCTTCATGTACATGTACTTCCTCCGGCTCGGCTTCCTCGACGGCCGTCCGGGCTTCCACCTCGCCTGCCTCATGGCGAACTACGAGTACATGATCAGCGTGCTCTTCCGCGACAAGCTTCACCGCATCGCCGAGGGCCAGGAGATCCCGGGACTGCCGGTGCGCAAGCGAACCTGAGGCGCCAACCGAGTCGGGCATTCTCCTACTCAGGATTGTGCCTTTTCTCATGAATTCGCCATCACAAGCGCGCTCCGTTCGCCGAAGATGTAGGAATGTTCATCTACGGCGGTTGTTTGCGTGGCTCATCTGACCACGCCGCGCGCGGGGGACGCCGCTGATGTGCGGCATCATCGGCATCGTGCGCGCTGGCGCGGCGACAGCCGATGATCGCGCGTCGATTCGACGCCTTGCGCAACTCACGCGCCATCGCGGTCCGGACGGTGAGGGCTTTTTCGACGGCTCGGCCGTTTCGCTCGGCATGCGCCGCCTCGCGATCGTCGACCTGAGCGGCGGCGCCCAGCCGCTGTTCAACGAGGACCGGAGCATCGCCGTCGTCGCCAACGGCGAGATCTACAACCATCGCGAGCTGCGCGAGCGGCTCCAGGCGAAGGGAATTCGCTTTCGCAGCGGAAGCGACTGCGAGGTCATTCCGCACCTCTACGAGGTCTACGGCGAGGACTTCGTGCTGCACCTCCGCGGCATGTTCGCCTGTGCCGTGTGGGACACGCGCCGCAATCGCCTGCTCATCGCCCGCGACCGGATGGGCGAGAAGCCGCTCTACCTGGCGGAGCGTGACGGCAGCATCGTCTTCTCCTCGGAACTGCGGCCGCTCGTGGAGTCCGGGCTCGTCGAGCGACGCCTCGATCCGGCCGCGCTCGTCGACTATTTCCACTACGAGTTCGTGCCTGATCCCTGCACGCCGATCGCGGGCGTCCGCAAGCTCCCCGCGGCGACGATGCTCGTCGTCGACACGGACGCCTGGCGCGTGCAGGAAAGACGCTACTGGGACATTCATGCGGCACCGCCGATCACCGGCGACCCGGCGCGTGTCGTGCGCGAGGAACTCGAGCGGGTCATCGATCTCACCACGCAGGCCGATGTGCCCGTCGGCGTCTGCCTGAGTGCCGGCGTCGACTCAAGCGCCGTCGCGGCGCTCGTGCAGCGGCGGAGCAAGGCCGGCGTGCAGGCGGTCTCCGTCGGCTTCAGCGGCAACGCCCGCCAGGACGAGAGCCGCGATGCCGAGCGATTCGCCCGGAGCATCGGGGCCATCTTCCATCGCGTCGAGATCGGCGAGGAGGACGCAGCCGCGGCGTTCGAGGAGGTCGCGTTCGCGCGCGACCAGCCGTTCAGCGATCTCGCGGGCATTTCGCTGCATGTCTTGATGCGCCGCTGTCGCGAGCTCGGGCTCCTCGTCATGCTCTCCGGTCAGGGCGGCGATGAGCTCTTCTTCGGCTATCCGCTCCATCGCAAGGCCATTCTCGCGAATCAGCGAAAGGCCGCCGGCCAGCAGGGACTCGCGTCGATGCTTCGCTATGTCCGACCGACGAAGCCGCCGCGATCGCTTCAGCAGGGACTCAACTGGCTGCGGTCGTTCGGCAACATGCGCACCGGCTACGACGAGTGGCGCGCCGACCGCGTCTCGCCGGCGAGCCGGCTGCGCTTCTGGGATCTCAACGACGGATTCCGCGAGGCCCGCCGCATTCTCCCGTCGCTCGCAGGACCGCTGATCGCCGATGCGTCGCGCTCGGAGAGTCCCTTCCGGCACGCCGAGCGCACGAACGAGAGCCTTCCGATCGAGCTCGAGATCATGGGGCGCTTCATCGATGTGTATCTGCGCGAGAACGGCCTCGCCCAGGCCGACCGCATCAGCATGTGGCATGGCGTCGAGCTGCGCAACCCGCTCGTCGACTATCGCCTGGCGGAGATCGCCGTCGGACTCTGTCGCGGAACCGACGCGATTCCGACCGCGCCGAAGGCGTGGCTCCGCGCCGCCGTCGCAGATTTGCTGCCCGAGTGGGTCCTTCAGAAGCCGAAGAAGGGCTTCAGTTCGCCGTGGCGCGGATGGCTCAACGCGATCGCCCGGGTGAGCGGGCCGAAGCTCGCCCGCGGCGCGCTCGTGCGCGCCGGCGTGCTCACGCCCGAGGCGGCCCG
>VYLE01000344.1_pt1 | contig 31356 bp, 30 predicted proteins | sample 5114391 | NCBI WGS metagenome assembly VYLE01 (sample SAMN12291771, study PRJNA351875) | freshwater metagenome | isolation source: freshwater lake | place: USA: Michigan, Kent Lake | collected 2013-08-15
GCCCGGGCCTGGGCGCCGGCGTCCCGCCAGCCGTTCCAGGCCAGCCCGCCGACGAGCAGCACCGTCAGCAGCACGCTCAGCCCGACGATCAGCGGCCCGCCGAGCCGGCGAAGCATCTGGCCGGCCAGGGCGATGAGGCCGCTCATTCCACCACCTCCAGGTCGCTGTCGCCGCTGTCGCTGATCCTCTGTCGCAGGGTGCGGGACAGGATGATGCAGCCGCGCGAGGCGTCGCTGGCGGTGTTGTCGCCGTGGATCATGAAGGCGCTGCGGCCATGGGCGTCATGGCCGACCGGGGTCAGGTCCATGGCATGGGGTCCGACCCGGCGGCTGGTCCGGGGCGGCCCGATGCGCCAACGGCCCCGGGGGATCGGCCCCTTGCCGCGCACCGCCTCCATGGCCGGATTGTCACGGCCGTCGGCCAGGGCCGGGCCATCGCCGCTGTACCCCTGGCCCACGAGGGCGCCGTCGCGCAGCAGCCGGCCGCTGCGCTGGTGATAGGTCCACATGCTGGGTCGTCCTTTCAGGAGGGTGGAGCCGCGGGCTCGGTGGCGTTGGTTCCGCGGATCAGGGCCCAGACCCCGCCGCCCAGGCCGCCGAACAGGCCGCCCAGCGACATCAGGTCGAGGCTCTGCCCGCGCAGCACCGCCACGAACGGCAGGGCCAGACCGCAGAGCAGCATCGGCAGGCTGTAGACCCGCCCGATCGCCCAGGTGCGGCCGTCAGGGCCGGTGAAGAGGTCGGTCAGGAGTTTGGGGGGAGTCATTGCCGGCCCGCCCGCCAGCTGGTTATGAGCGACTTGACCGCAGTCGCCATGACCGGGTCGCCGGTGGCGGTGTCGAGATGGACGTTATCGACCTGGAAGTAGCTGGCTTGATTGGCGACGTTCCACATGCCCGCGTTGGCGGCATCGTAGTGCCAGACTTGGCCGACGTGAGAAGCGGCGTACGCCTTCTGGGCCGCCCGGACGTATAGGTTGTCGCTTTCGGTGAAGCGCGCGGAGGACGGAAGGACGTCGGTCAGGAGCAGGTGTGCTCCACGAGCCCGGATTGGGTCCCACAAGGCGGATGTGTACTCACCTATAACTCGCGCTTTGTCAGAGGCGACCTCGTCGTAGTCATTGGTCACGCCACGCAGCAGAACGCCCGGGACTATGCCGCCTTCAAGACAAAGGTCGATGAAGACCTTGGCCCTCTCAAATTGATCCAGGAAGCCGCCGCTGGCCGCATCCTGGACAAACAGGCCGGCGCCATAGAGACCCTTTCCTCCGACACTTTCGATGCGCAGGAGGGCGTTCTGTTGGCCAACGCCCATGTAGCCGCTAGCGCTCAGTGCGTAGGTCCACTCGTTGGTCGCACGGGTGTCGTTGCTATCCCCAATGACAACAATTGCGTCGAGGATTCCGGGCATTGCGCCGGCAGCGAGAGCATACTGCTCCTTTAGCGCCTTGATTGCCTGCACCCGTTCGGCTTGGCCGACCTTGCCTTTCTTGCTCGCCTTGGCCGCAATCCGCATGTTGTTGCGGAAACTGGCGTGGGTGATGTCACGGGTGCCGTTGTAGCTCCCAAGACGCTCTGCCCGCCCTGCCCAGCCCGTCGTAGCCACACTGCGCTTGTACAGAGGCACCTGATCGACGCCGTATTCCTGCTCGCTCAGGCCGACACTGTTCCACCAGACCTGAAGGCCCAGGCCCATTCCGTTCGCGCCGTGCCGGCTGTTCGAATAGCCAGGCTGAGGCGCAAATTGGCCCTCTTCTGTTGAATTGCCGAAGGCGATAGCGAAGGTCGTGTAGGCGGTGCTCGGAGTGAGCCCGTTGTCAAAGTCCTCTCCGCACATGACGCCGTACGTGCCTGAGCCCGCGCCTCCGACGAACTCCCCCAGCACCAGCGTCGTCTTTCCAACGGAATAGTCCGCGGCGGCTGGGAAGACGGGATTGAAGTCGATGAGGCCGTCTGTCAGCCCGGCCATCGTGAAGCAATAGGTCTGGTCCAGCACGACGCCGCCTCCTGCTGCTGATCCTCGGCAGACCAACGAGCCCCAGCTTTGCACGGCCAGCGGCGACAGATCGCTGTCAGCCTGGACCAGGCGGATCGAGCCGATTTTGAGGGTACACGCATCGCCTGAGGTCGATGGGAGGATACCGACCTTCTTGGCCGAATCTGCGGTGAAGGTATGAGTGAACTTTATCGCGGCGTTGGTCGGGTCGGTGAAGGTCACCCCGCTCTCGTCCGGGATGGCAACTATGGCGTAGTCTACGCTGGCGGTGCCCGTGGTCTGTCCCAGTCGGTAGTTTTTGGCACCCACGCCGCCGGTCGTCACGGCCGTGAGCTCCATCGTGTATGACTTGCCGCTGACAAGATCGAACGTGTCGCTACCGATAACTTCGAGCACATGACTGGTCGCCCCGAAGACAGCGAGGCAAGCGGTGCCAACACCCAGCGGACCATCCGCAGCAAAGCGCGTGAGCGCCGGATTCCCAGTGCTGCCATCAGTCCGGAGTTCGCCTGCCCCAAACGTGTTGGCTAGTGCCCGGTTCTGGCCAAGAGCCGGCGGGTGGCTACGGTAGGGAATATACCTTCGGTCAGTGAGTTCGGCGTCCATGGCGAACCAGAAGGTCCAGCCCGGCGGAAATTGCGTTGCCGCCAAGACTGACTGCTGTGCAGTTCGGACCGCACGAATGTCAGCGCCAAGGGGGCCAGCACCCAGGCCCAAGAATTTCGCCGATCCAGCGTTGTCCTTCTTCCAATCCATGCCCTTCCCAAAGGCCTGGTGGACCCCGAATGCGCCTTGGTCGGCCACAGCCTCCAACCCCGCAGCATCCGTGACGAAGTAAGTAGCTGCAGCGGCTTCGCCTGCAGATTCGATCAGCCCAACTTGCGTCTCGCCTGCAGTATTGACTGCTGAAGTCGCCAGCGTCGCTTCGACCTGTACCTCGGCGACTGCAGACTCGCCGGCGGCCTCAATCAGCGAGATTTGCTCACTTCCGACCCCCACCACCTCCGCCCCCACATCCAGCCCCGCCACCACCTCCGCGACGAACCCCGCGTAGTCGCGGTCCGTCACCGGGTCGCCGGTTTCGGGGTCGAAGGTCAGGAGCATGCCCTTGCGGCGGGCGGTGTCCGGCAGGGGGCCCAGGGTGTCGCCCGGCGGGGCGGCGAGGGCGCGGGCCAGGTCGCGGCGCTGGTCCTGGGCGATGAGGGTCAGGCGGTCGAGGGCGGCCTCGTGGGTTTCCGCCGGGAAGGCGTCGGCGGCGATGTAGTCGGCCGGCTGCACCAGGGCGGTGTCGGTCCACAGCACCAGGGTCTCGCCCACGGCGATGGCGCGCGGCGTCGTCGCCTGCACGGCCCCCGCCTCCCCTTCCCCCTCTCCTTCGATGACCAGCCCCTCCAGCGGGGCGCGGGCGCCGTCGCCGGCGATGACCACGGCGCGGACATCAGCCGCCTCCAGGACCCGGAACGGCAGCGGAAAGGGGCCGGATCCGCCGTCGCCGGCGAAGGCTGCGATGCGGGGGGAAGGCGCGGTGACGGTCATGGGTTTCCTCGAGGGCGCGGACGACCCGCGCGCCGGCGCGGGGCGCGGGCGGGGTCGATCGGCGTGGGCTGTGGGTGTTGGGAAAGCGGCTTTTCCGACCGGCGGCCCGCTCCCTTGGGGGCGCGGCGCGGCGGCGGGTCCGGGGGCGGGGCCGGCGGCCCCGAAGGCGGTTACGTCAAGAAGGGGTCGCGTCAGACGCCGCTTATCGAAGCGGCGAAACCATTATCGCACGCCGGGGCGTGGCAAGGCCTGATTAATGGTCGTTCGGGCGGCCCCGGAGAAGAAGCGGGCGTCCCGTCCGCCCCCGGTCAAGGCAACTCGACAATCCGCTCCGGCCGCTCACGACGGGCGCCATTTGTATGGCCCCAGGACCTCAGCGGCTCGATGCGATCGGGGTCCGCCTTACCCTTGGGGACATATATGATCATGCCTCCGTTCCAGGCGCAGTCGGACCGACCCGGCTCGCAATCCGCGCCCTCAACGGCGACGGACAGCAGTTCGTCTGCCGGAGAAAACAGCATGGCCACCATCGAGGCCCCTGCGTGAGGTCGTTGGCTCCAGACCAGTCTATGCCCGGTAATCGTCTGCTCCAGGACAGTCCGCGGCATCGCCATCCCGTCCCCAAGCTGTTCAATGAGCGGGGCTTTGTAGAAGTGCCATCGCTGATAGCCGTTGAAGAAGCGGGGCAGCTGCCGATTCCAGAGGCTACGCTCGATCGTCGCGAAAACCTCATCACCCGCCCTGGAGGGCAGCTGGACGTAGGTCCCGGGCAGGACCGCCTCGCCGGCTGGCGGCGGGACCGACCACACCCCGGCCGGCGGCAATGGCGCCGGTCTGGGCGCGGTTGGGCAGGCAATCGGCCTCTCGCAACTCGCCGTCGCCAGGAGGGCGACGGTCAGCAGAACGCAAGACAGAGGGCCGCGCATGTCCCAACTCCACATTGATCGGGGGAAACAAAACGAGAACTTCTTGGATGCGTCAAGGCTTCTTTAGTCTGGACTGCGGCGCAGAAGCTGGCTCTTTGGCGCCGGTTTTGGGCTTCAACAGGCCTTCATCAATATCCTGCTTCAGAAGGGCCGCATCCCTCCGACGCCGATCCGGCGAGATATCTCCGAAGCTCAGCAACTCACTGTGCGCCGCAGGCCAGTCGCCGGTCGTGACGGGACCCCAGAACCGCGGAGCCTTTTTACCCGGGTTCGACGTCCCATGTTGCAGGAAGACCGACAGGAGAACGGTCTGGGTGCGCTTGGGTAGGGACTCGAACGGCCCGATTTTCGAGTCTGCATCAAACTTCTCGGCCAGCCGTTTGAGTTCGCGGCTGTGTGATGCCTCATCAAGCTGTCGCGCCTCTTCCGGCGTCACCGTCAGAGGCCTGCCCTTGCGTTTGTTTTCCGCAAGAAGAGCGGCGCCACCGCTGCGAAGGCCGATGTAGGGTTTCAGCCTGGCGAGAAGAGCCGGGTCGAGGCCCCATCCCTCGACCTCGGACAGCGACCTCTGCCCAAGATCGACACCGCTTGCGATGGTGACACCGCTGTGGTCACCCTTCACGCCGGGCCCGATCGGAATGTATCCCTCCGTCCTTGGCGGTTTGGGAGGGCCGCCTTCCCACTGCGGGCCATTCTCTTCTGCCTGGATGTACGCCCAGTCGATCTGAGGTCCGGGTCGGGTCGGAGCCATTCGGTCGTGGAAGCGGCCCAGGGCCGCCTCCGCCAGCCTGTCGAGCTCATTGGGCGCATCCTTCTGCATCTTCTCGAGCAGCGCCCTTTCCTTCTTCGACATGAGCAACCGCTCGACCAGCCGGTCGATAAATCCGCCGTCTTCCCCGCTCCAATCAGCACGGATCACCTCAGCTGGGTCGACCTCTGGAAGCCTCCTGCGGGCCTGCTCCCAATCCGGCCCGCCAACTCTCGCCAACTTCTGAAGACCGCTGAGCCGGCTGAAATCCCACCCGTCCAGCCCCTCCAGCAGGCCTGTCAGATCCATCTCGGCAAAAGCCTCAGTCGACCTCAGCGCGGTCCCTTCGACCGCACGCACGACCCTCGGATCGGAGCCTTTCCACGGCGCCTCAAAGCGGCTTCGCAGTGCGGTCTTCTGACGCGCGGACAGGGCGGTCCAGACCGCTCCGGGCACGGCCGTCCAACCACCCACAATAAGCTCAGGGTCAAGGTACGGCTTGACCGCGCTCCAGGCTGAGCCCTCCTGTTCCTCGCGGCGTTGGCGCGCGCTTCGCCAGGCGCCGATAGCCGCGCCACGATAGGCGGCCTGCCGGTCTGGAGCCCCACCGGCCAGCGCTTCGGCTCGCGCCAGAAGGCCATCAAGATCATCTTCGACCGCGTGATGCTTGGCGGCCAGACGCTGGACCGCCTGACCCGCCTCGTGACGGGTCTGCTCGGTTTCGACCTCCAGTCGCAGGCCGTCGCGGACCGTCGGATCCAGCAACTCGCCTTCATGGTCCAGCAGGGTCTCGGCGCGCTTGGGATTTTCGGCCAGGGCGTGTCGAACACGCCGCACGATTGCGCCGTTAAGCAAGCCGCGACGACCGAGATCGATTGCTTCGGGACTCGCTCCCATTGCGGCCAGCCGACCGGTCAGCTCCCCGATCGCCGAGCCCAGCGCCGCCCGGGCCTGGTCCGGCGCAAGGTCGGCCAGAGCGACATACTCCTCGACGCCGAGCGCCTCGCGATCCTCAGACAGCTGCCTTGCTATGGCCTGCTGCTCCGCCTCTACGCGGCCCGTGGCCGCCGCCGCAAAGCCGGCTTCGCGCGGCCCGGTCAACAGGTCGAAGGCGGCCCGCGCCGCCGGCTCCAGGCCCTCGCCCGCCACATCCCGCGACCGCGCCACGGCCGCAACATCAGCCTGCGGACGCTCCAGCTGCTGCCGCCGCCAGTCCACGTCCCGCGTCTTGGCCTTGACGACATCACGCTCGGACGACGGGTCGTGCGGCTCCTTGAACGCCTGGGCGCCATCGACGATCGCCCCGCCGGCCCTGGCGGCCTGCGCCAGCATCCGCCAGTCCTCGCCCCCCGGCGGCTGATAGGCGCCCGCGTAGTCCAGCGTCTGGACCCGCGGCCCGCCGCGCGACTGGTATCGTGGAATGATCGGCATCTACCAGCCCCTGCCCTTGTTGGATCCCGGAGCGCCCCAGTTGCCGGGGTTGCCCCAATTGTAGTGCGACAGCCGCCCCAGACCCCGATTGCCGAACAGCTGCTGCATGCCGCTGACCTGTTCGGCGCCCAGCAGATCGGCCTGGTTGTCCAGCTCGGTCATCTTCAGCCGGCCCTCGTAGCGCTCGGTCAGGGCGTCGAGCTCGGCCAGGGCCGCGTCCTGCGCCATGATCAGGCCGTTGGAGCCGCCTGCCCCCGTGCCGCTTTCGGCGATCGCCGCCCGCTGCGCGCCCAGCAGTTGGCCCGACTCCCGCCGCATCGCCTCCTGCCGCATCGCGCTCTGGTCACCGACCGTTCGGGCGTTGTCGCGCGCCGCCTTGCTGGAAAAGGCCCGCTGGGCGGCGCTGGCCTGCCCGTCGGCCGCGCCGCCGGCCACCCCGGCGACCGAGTTCACGATGTTCAGGACTGCGCCAACCCAGGCCATGCCCGCTCCTTCTTGATGAATGCCCAACGCTCGGCGTCGCCGCCGCCTTCACAGAAGGCGCGCATGCGGCCTTCCGGCTCGAACCCCAGCAGCCGCGTCCAGCGCGCCGCCGGGGCGAAATCCACCGCCGTCACCGCCTCGATCCGGCGAAACGGCGCGGTCTGGAAATAGCGGCCCACCGCCCGGGTCGCGGCCAGCATCGCCGGCCCCGCGTCCTGGGCCAGCAGGGCCCAGGCCTCGCCCCGCCCGCCGCCCCGGTCGATGACCCCGCCGCAGCCGATGACCCGCACCCCGCACAGCAGCGTCCAGGCCATCCCGCCGGCTTCCAGCGCAGCCCCGGCCTCCCCGTCGATCCGCCCACGCCAGGCCGCCTGGGCCGGCTGCAGGGTCAGGGATTCAAGATGCGCCGCCCGGAAGGGAACGACCTCACCCCTCATAGGTCACCAGCTCCGGATAGAGCCCGATCAACGTGAACGGGAACCCGTCATCGCCCTCGAAGGCGATCGTTGCGGCCCCGTCGTAGCCGCCCGGAAAGGTCATCGCGACATCACCGCTGGTCAGCGCCGGCGGACCATCCATCGCCTCGCCCGCCCGCCGATGCTGCAGAGGATCGCATCGTCCTGGCGCCGGCCCGAACCGCCCGCCCAGGCTGTCCAGCAACCGCACGGTCAGCCCATGCACCCGCTTGATCCGCCCCTGGGCGCTGCCCGCCGCCGCCCCGGCCTCCAGCGGCATGATCTGGCCGGCATAGGGCGCCGCCAGCCCGACAACCGCCTTGCCGGCCGGCGTCTGCAAGGTGATCGCGCCGCCGCTCACCACCCGGTCCGGATGGGCCGCGCCATCGACCTTCACCGTGACGCTCATCCCCTCCAGATGCTCCAGCCCCGACAGGGTCGTCGTCGGCGCGCCCTCATAGGTCAGGGCGCTGGCCGCATAGATGCTCAGCGCCTGGTCGTCGCCGGCCTCGTACTCGGCCGCCATCACCTCGACATGGCGCCGCGTCTCGCCATCGATCTGCCGACGGACGATCAGCCAGACATCGTCCCTGCCGCCATCCGGCGACGGCACGACGGCCACCGACTCCACTGCCCCCGCCAGCAGATGGCGCCGCCAGGCGAACACCCTGTCCTCCAGCTGCAGGGTCAGGGCCTCCAGCCCGCCCTCGGCGGTGACGCACCAGACGCTCTCATGCGGCGTCTGCTGCCAGGCCATGGCGATCACCGGGGCCATCAGCCCGCGATACTTGTTCAGATCCAGCGCCTCATAGCCGTCCTGGGCCGGGACCAGCATCCGCAGACGCCGGCCCAGTTTCTCGACGAACACCACGCCGGCCCCGACCTGCACCGGCTCGACCCCGACCCCGCCCCAGGCGGTTTCCGGATCCTGCTGGGTGTTGCCCGGGCCATAGGGACTGGCGCTGGTCTGGGCCTTCAGGCTGTGCTCGCCGCCGCCGGCCCCGATGAACAGCACCGACCGGGTCGGCGCCGCCCATTCGATCGGATTGCCCTGCGCCGACTGGATGGACAGCACCACGGCGCTGTCCGGCAGCACCTCGCCATGGGTCCGCGCCTCGAAGTTGGCGAAGTCCCCCGCGGTCGAATGCCAGACCTGCTGCCCCCGGAACCAGCTCAGCCGCTCCCGGAAGAAGCAGACATTGTCCGGCCAGCCGGCGGCCGGCGACCAGGCCCCGAAGGCCCAGCGATGACTGGCCTGCGTCGCCAGCTCGTCCGGCAACCGCGCCAGCACCTCCGCCGTCGCCACCGTCCCGCTGGTCACGCCGGTGATCCGCACATGGCCATAGCCGGAGTGCAGATATTCCCACTCCACCCCGATGGAGCCGACCGCCCCGTCGCCCTTCTGCTCCTCGCCGGTGCCGTCCCAGTATTTGCCGCGGGTGTGGACCGGCAGCTCCTCGCCGCAGATCGCCGGCTTGTCGCTGGTGTCGACGGGCCCGACCTGGGTGCAGAGGCAGTGACGCCAGTCCGCCCGCCGCCGGTCGCCTACATCGGTGGTGGTGCGCACCTGCCAGGCCCGCACATCGGCGCCATCCTTCAGCTCCAGCTCGAACAGCCCGCCGACATGGCCCGCCTCAAAGATCCCGCTGCTCGCCGTCAGGGTCACCGTCCCGCCGACCGTCAGCGTTCCCGTCGCCGAAACCTCGATCGCCTCGTCGGTGTTGGCGTCCCGGAACGGCCCGCCCCTGGCCTCGAACGGCTCGAGCACCCAGTCCAGATTGGCCAGGCGCTTCAGCACCCGCGGCGCATGGCCGGCGCAGGCCAGGTAGACCACATCCCCCGACTGCTCGAACCGCACGCCGAAACTGCCGTCCGCCCGCGTCAGGTCGGCGGCCAGATAGGGGCTCTCGATCTCGAAGATCTCGTCCTCTGCATCAACCAGCCGCCCGCGATTGCGGAAAAAGCGGATATAGCCCGGCCCGAACTCCATCACGAAGGCGTCGGCCTGGCTGAACACGAAGGGCGCCAGCCAGCAGCGCATCGCACTGTCCTTGACCGCCCCGACGAAGACACTCCCCGCCGCCCGCTGCAGGGCGCCCTGCACGCGGGGAATGAGGTTGTCACAGCGGACCAGGCCCGACTGCCACTTCTCCAGGTCCGGCCGTCCCCCCAGCAGCGGAGACAGCAGCCCGGCGTTGAAACTGGTGATGGCGGGATTGGCTTTCATGTCTCTCCTCTCAGGTCCTCCCCCATCGGGGGAGGGGGACCGCGCGAAGCGTGGTGGAGGGGGTCCCCACCAGCGGATCAGATGGCTAAAGTCTGGCCAGCACCCAGCTGCCGTCCGCGGCCGCTTCCGGCGCCGTCTCGATGGCGTTGACCCGCACCGCCTCCCGCACGGCCAGCTGGTAGTCGCGCAAGGCCGCCTCCTTCTTCCCCGACGACTGCGTCAACTTCTCCGCCAGATCGAAAGCCAGGCGGCAGGCGACCGCCTCGGCGAACAGCGGGTCCCAGCCCGCCACGTCCTCGGTCCGGCGCACGTAACGAACCTCCAGCGGCGCCGCCGCATCGGTCAGGACCCTGCCGCCTTCCAGCGCAAAGGCCGGCTGCGAGCCACCCCGATAGTCGGCCAGTCCCGGGGTCACGGCCACGCCGCCGACCTCGACCAGCCGCAGACAGTCCGCAGGCAGAGGAAACTGCCGGGCATAGCCGAAGGCCGGCGCCGTCGCCTCGGCGCTCAACCGCGCCCTCGCCATGGCGAAGTGCCAACGGTTGGCCCGCAGGCACAGGTCCCGCACGTCGGCGAACCGACTCTTCAGCCAGCGCGCCCGGTCATCGGGATCATCGAACGACAACACCGCGCCCTGGCCAAGCTTGCCAAGCGCCGCATTGCCGACCGCGGTAGGAGATGTGGGCATCTGGGCTTCCGTCTGTGGAGTTCAGGATCCTCCCCCATCGGGGGAGGGGGACCATCGCCGCAGGCGATGGTGGAGGGGGTCCCCACCGCCGGTAGCGGACCCCCTCAGTCACCCCCTTCGGGGGCGACAGCTCCCCCGAGGGGGGAGCAACTAGTACCCGCCGGTGAACCGCACCCGCAGGCTCACCGTCCCCGCCGCCGTCCCGACCGTCGCGCCGGTGAAGGCCACGTCGTAGTCGACCTGCGGATCGGCGCTGAGACCCAGCAATTCCCACAGTCGCTTCTCGATCTTGGCGATATCGGTGGCCGCGCTCTCGAACACGACATCCGTGCCCGTGATGCTGGCGCTGGCCAGGCTGATGGCCGAGGCGAACAGGTCGGCGTCGATCACCGCCCCGCCATCGTCGGCGGTGCGATAGAGGCCAAGGTCGAAGCCCGTTCCGCCGGTGATGGCGTCGTTGAAGACGGTCAGCTGGCTGACCCGGTCCGAACTGCGCAGCCGAGCCATACGGTACACAGAGGTGTCGTCATCAGCGGCCGCGATCTCGACCGTCCCCACCGCCTCGAACAGCGGCCCCCGCACCAGATGGGCGGGACTGGGCACGCGCGGACTGGCGTCACGGTTGGAAACGGCGGTGGATTTGGTGTTGGCGATGGGCATGAAAAGATTCCTGAGTTGGTCCTTCTCCCGCTCGCCGGGAGAAGGTGGCGGCCGCAGGCCGACGGATGAGGGCAGCGCCAGCCTCGGAGGACTGGCCATGTTCTGGCGCGTTCAGCGCCGTCGAAATCGTCTCAGGCCGGTGCTGCCCTCATCCGGCCCGCTGCGCGGTCCACCTTCTCCCAACGAGCGGGAGAAGGGGCCGGAGCAGTCATCAGCTCTCGGTACAGAGCACCTCGACGACCTTCTTTTCCTCGGTCCGTGTCGCCCCGATGGTCACCGAGCCGGTCACCTCCATCGGGTTGCCCTCCAGGTCGCGGCGCGGGCCGATGTCGGTGGCCACGTCCGACCAGATGCCCAGGTGCATGCCGCTCCTGGCGTAGATCGGCACCCGCCGGTTCGCCCCCGACAGGGTCAGCCGCTCGCAGTGGACGAACTCGATGCCCAGGAAGCGGGTGATGATCCCCTCCTTCAGCACCGGCCGGTCGCCGCCGTTGTAGTCGGCGCTGGTGATCTCGATCTCGCCGAGCAGGGCGTCGTGCTGCACCGAATTGACCACACAGATGATCGGGTCGTTGGCCAGGTCGACCTCATTGGCCATCAGGATCTTCTTGGCCGCCCGCAGCTTCTCGAACGTCAGGCCGACGCCGCCGGCCGTGATCTGCTGGCCGGCCGGAAAGCTGGTCGTCGTGCCGCCCTGCTTGCCGGTCCGCGCATCGGCGAAGAAGGCGCGGATGATCTCGTCATCGATGCGCCGGCCGAGGCTGGCGGTGCAGGCCTGGACCAGCGGGTTCTGCGGGTCAGAGGCGGTCTGCAGCAGGTCGATGTTGTCGACGATGTCGCTCCAGTCGAAGAAGCGCGGATAGGCCCAGCGCCGGTCGACCGGCGTGTTGGAGCTTTCCTTGGGCACAGCCCGGCCGGTGCGCTCACGCGCCTCGGTGACGCCGTACTGGTCGACGGGCGAGGCGCCTTCGCCCTTGTGGCTGCCGACCATCACATGATTGCGCAGCTTCGAGCCGCGTTGTTGCAGAAGCAGGCTCGCCGTCTTGGCGAACTCGATACGATACTGGGCGGAAAAGTCCGTCATCTGATCTCCGATCTCAATAGGGTTGGGATCGGCTTGTCCGCGCGGGCGGGTCCGTGATGTGGGGTGCGCTGTCGACGGCGGCGGCCCTTGGCTCCTGGCCCGGCCCCGCGCTTATCGAAGCGGTAGGTCTATTATAGTCGATTTCCCCCGCAACAGCAGTTTTCCGCGCCGCCCCTTGCCGCCGCGCCCCGGCGCTCCAGCTTTTTGCTTACGCTGTAAACAGGAGCCATGGGGACCATGCTCGACACCCTGCTGCGGGCCGCCTACGGGCTCAATATCCTGATCCTGCTGCCGGTCGTCGGCTCGATGCTGGCCGGCGCCAACGGCCCGACCGTCCAGGCCTTCCAGCACAGGATCGCGGATTCGCCCGGCCTGCGCCTGCTGGTCGCCAGCCTCTGGGCCGCCATCCTGCTCTGCTCTGTCCTCGGCCTGGCCCAGCCACGCGCCTTCGTCGGCGTCCTGTTGCTGCAGGTCATCTACAAGAGCCTCTACCTGACGCTCTTCATCCTGCCCCTCGTCCGGTCGGAGGGCTGGAACGCGGCGCCCTGGGGCATAACCCTGAGCTTCCTCCTGATCATCGCCCTCTGGCCCGGCCTCATCTGGGCCGCCTGGACCGTCCGCTGACCGCACTCGAAGAACCGCCGTTGCCCATCATTCCCCTCTACGCCGCCGCCCTGGCTGTCCTGTTCATCCCCCTGTCGGTCCAGGTCATCACCGCCCGGCGATGCGGGGATCGTCGACCTTCCGGCCCGGGAAATCCCCGCAATCCAGAGGAACCATAGCGCCCGACGGACATTTTATCTCCGACACCCAACGCCGGCGAGGATGCGGCCTCCCGCCCCTCCCGCCGGCCCGTTCAAGGAGTATTCCCATGAGCAAAGAAGCCATCGAAGGCGCCGTCCAAAAAGGCGTTGGCTCCGTTAAGGAAGCCGTCGGCAAGGCCACCCACAACGACAAGCTGGTCGCCGAAGGCCTGGCTGACCGCGCCGCCGGCACGGTCAAGGAAGGCGTCGGCAAGGCCAAGGACGCGATCCACGACGCGACCAAATAGACCTCCAGGCTTCAGCACTCTCGAAACGGCCGCCAGCCCCCGCTGGCGGCCGTTCTTGCAGGCGCCGACGGAGCGGACCCTGCGAGAGACGCCGACCGGCTGACCAGCCCTACTCTTCGCCGCTCGCGATCCGCGTCAGCCGCGACCACTCCGCCTTCTCGTCGGCCCCGCCCGCCATCCAGCGGGCCTGCCAGGACTGGTCGCGGCGCAGCGAGGCGATGCGACGTTCGGCCTGCTCGCGGCTCATGCCGAAGCCCCCGCGCCCCTCGCCGTCGATGAACCGGTCTTCGGCCAGCCCCTGTCCGATCTTCGCGAACAGTTCGACCGTTCGCCGCGTGCCCAGCCCGGCCTCGATGGTCGCCATTTCCTGGCGGGACAGGCCGAAGGTCAGCGCCCCGCGCCGGAAGGTCTCGGTGTTCTGGGCGAAGCGCGGCCCCCATTCTCGTTGCAGGTCGATCCAGTCGGCCTGGCTCTGCGCCTCGAAGGCCGCCTGGTCCGCCGCCTGTCGCTCGCCGACATAGGCGTTCCACTTCTCGGCCAGGGCCCCGGCCCGCGCCTTGCCCACCCCGGCCTCGAACAGCCACTCGGCCGCCTGGCCCGAGAACTCCGGATCGGCCCCGGCCAGCTCGCCAAAGCCATAGTCGGCCGCCGTCTCCGGCCGCCCCAGCGCCGCGAACGCCCGGTCATAGCCCTCCGCGTCATCCTCACTCGCCGGCAGCGGCACACGGCCCGACGACATCATCCGCTCCAGGGAGGCGAAACTGGCCCCCAGGGCCTGCACGTCCTTGAAGCCCTTGCGCTCCATGTAGCCGCGCGTCGCCTCGTTGGTGAAATGGTCCAGGAAGCCGGAACCCGTTGCGCCTCCCTGGGGAGAGCTGGCAGCGGTGACGCCGCTGACCGAGGGGGTCCTCACCGTCCTGTCCGCATCGCCCAGCAGCGTTTCGATCGACAGCGCCGGCTCACTCATCGCGGTCTCACTCATCAAAGGCCTCTTCCTTCAGGTTGAACAGGGCCCGGTCGTCGATGGCGACCATGGCGCGGATGCGGTTGAACACCTCCTGGCGGCCGATCAGCCGCATCGAGGCCAGCGGATCCACCGCCCCGTCGGGGCTTCGCGCCACCGGCGCCTCGGGGACCAGGCAGAAGCGTTTCAGATCGGCCAGCACGGCCCGGGCCTCGCCGTGCGAGCCGTCGCCGAACAGGCCCTGATAGGCGCGCTTGCGGCGCAGCAGGGGGTGCAGGATGTCCATGACTGTCTCCCGCCGCTTATCGAAGCGGCAGGACTATTATCCCACGGACGGGGCGCAACAGTTCGTATTTTGTTCTCACCTCGGCAGACGCCTCGCCTGCGACCGGGACTTCATTGAAGCCTTTTCTGGCGCGCGACGGGATGTTGGCGGCGCCAGCGCGGCGGCCAGCGCCAGACGCCAAGATCGTTCGCATTTATTGCACTTCCGCTGTTCGCCGAATGCGCGCATCGACGTCGCCTTCCTCAGATTGAGGAATTCACCCGGCGCAGGGCCAAATCCGGCATGGCGCGGCAGAGACCCGACCCATGCCCCAGTTTCCCGCCACCCTCGACCTCGCCACGCTCAATGGAGTGGCAGGGCTCGTCATTATGGCGCCCGGATATTCGGTCCTGGGCCGGCCGATGGCCTCGGCGGGCGACGTCAACGGCGACGGTATCGATGACTTCATCATCGGCGCGCCGAGCGACGGCTACGGCGGCGGCACGGGCGAGGCCTATGTCGTGTTCGGCCGGGTCGGCGGCCTCGCTGGTCTCGACCTCGCCAATCTGAACGGCGGGGACGGCTTCAGGATCGTCGGACCCGACGCCTTCTCCGGGCTGGGCATCGCGGTCAGCGCCGCCGGTGACCTCAACGGCGACGGATTCGACGACCTCTTCATCGGCGCGCCTGGCGGTGAAGAATACAATCCCCGGCCCGGGTCGGCCTTCGTCATCTTCGGCCGCGACGCCGCCGCTGACGGCGCCTTCGCCCCTACCCTCTATACGGCGAGCATGGATGGCCTGGCCGGCTTCCGCCTGACCGGTGGCGAACCGGCCGGCAACTTCGGCTTCTCCGTCGCCGGGCTCGGCGACGTCAACGGCGACGGAGTCGATGACGCGATCGTCGGCGCCTACAGCTCCGCCTCCGGCGCGACGCCCTACGCCGGCGAGGCATATGTCCTGTTCGGGCGGGCAGGCGGCGGCTTCCCGACGGCGCTGAACGCCGACCTGCTGGACGGAACCGACGGCTTCAGGATCGTTGGCAATTCCCTGAACGGCATCCTCGGCTTCTCGGTCGCCGGCGGCGACATCAACAGCGACGGGCTCGGCGACATCATCGTGAGCGCGCCCGGCGCCGCGAACGGTCGCGGCGCCGGCTATGTGGTGTTCGGCCGCGACGCCTCGCTGCCCGGCGCCGCCTTCGCTGGCGTCCTCGATGTCGGCGCCCTGGACGGGACCAACGGCTTCATGGTCGAGGGATCCGCGCCCGCGCCCAACTCCTCCTCTGCCGGCAGTCGGCTGGGCTGGTCGGCGACCGCCGCCGACCTCAACGGCGACGGCTTCGACGACCTGATCTTCGGCTCCACCTACGACAGGCAGGCCGACGACCTCCAGACCGGCAGCATCGTGGTAGTGTTCGGCAAGGCCGGCGGCTTCGACGCCAGTCTCTCGGCGTCTGCGCTGGACGGCTCCAATGGCTTCCACATCATCGGCTTCGATCAGAACGAGGCGCCCGGCTGGTCGATCGACCGGGCCGGCGACGTCAATGGCGACGGCCTGCAGGACCTGATCATCGGCACGCGATCTGCGCAAATCCTCGACCGCGAGGGCGCCGGGGTCAGCTATGTCGTGTTTGGCCGGGTCGGCGGCTTTGGCCCCATCCTGGACGTGGGAAACCTGGATGGCGTCAACGGCTTCAGGATCCTGGGCGCAGCCGCGGGCGACCTAACGGGCAAGTTTGTAGCCGCCGCCGGCGACATCAATGGCGATGGCGTCGATGACCTGCTGGTGCGCGGCGAGGACATCGGCGGCACCGACGACTTCAACCCCGTCGTCTATGTCATCTACGGCGTGCGCACCGTCCTGGCGGCCACCAATGGCGATGACGCCTTCACCGGCGGCGGCGGCGTCGACACCCTGTCGGGTCTGGGCGGCAAGGACACACTCTATGGCGTCGGCGGCGATGACAACATCGATGGCGGCGACGGCAACGACCAGCTGTTTGGCGGCGACGGGGCTGACGACCTGGTCGGCGGCCTGGGTGGCGATACCCTCTTTGGCGACGCCGGGGCCGACGACCTCAGCGGCGGCGACGGCGCCGACAAGCTCTATGGCGGCACGGGCGCGGACCTGCTGAACGGCGGAACCGGCAACGACCGCATGGACGGCCAGTCGGACATCGACACCCTCAACGGCGGGGCCGGCAACGACTACCTCGACGGGGGCCTCGGCGCCGACATCATGACCGGCGGCACGGAGAACGACGTCTACATCGTCGATGATGCGGGCGACCAGACCATCGAACTGGTCGGCGGCGGCTTCGACATCGTCCGCACCACCCTGGACTGGGTGCTGGCCAACAACATCGAGGCCCTGGAGCTGCAGGCCGCCACCGCTGCCAACGGGACCGGCAACGCCGGCTCGAACAACCTGCAGGGCAATGCCGGCGCCAATACCCTCTCGGGCCTGGCCGGCGTCGATACGATCAACGGCAATGACGGCGACGACATCATCATCGGCGGCGTCGGCAACGACCTGCTGCGCGGCGGCATCGGGGCCGACACCTTCGCCGTCGCCCATGTCTTCAGCGGCGCCCTGGAAACCGACCAGATCTATGATTTCTCGACCGCCGAAGGCGACATCATGGACTTCTCGGCCCTGTTTGCCGGGACCATCGAACGCGTTTCCGCCCTCACGCAAACAGCCGGCGAGATGACCCTGACCTTCGCGGCCGGCATCACCACCGTCCGCCTGGACATCGACGGCAACGGCACGGCCGAGTACCAGGCCAAGATCAACGGCGACGTCACCGCCGACTGGACGGACTGGCTGCTCTAGCTCTAGCCGCCCTCCAGCAACCCGGCCGCCGCCGCGTCCTTCGCCACCCCCGCCACCTGGCCGGCCGCGCCCAGCATGGCCTGCAACTGGCCCATCGCCGCCTCCTGCTGGGCCAGCGCCGCCATGTCCGCCTCGCTGCGCAACAGCCCGGCCGGGGCCCCGCGGATCTCGGCCAGTCGCCGCAGGGTCTCGGGCCCCTTGATCAGCTTCACCGCCGACGGGTCGAACTGCCCGACCGCCGCCGCATCCTCCAGCAGCCGCAGGATCGCCACCCCCTCGTCGCTCTTCTGGGCCCGGGCCAGCGGCGAGGTGTAGTCGATGTCGGTCACCACGTCGCTCAGGCCCTCCAGCTCCGGCGGCATGTCGGGCAGGGCGCCGGCCCCGGCCAGGATATCCAGTTCGGCCTGCACAAGCGGCCCCAGCAGCTCCGACTGCAGCCGCCCCATCACCGGCGCCAGCAACGCCCCCTTCTCCTGGGCCCGCAGCATGGCCTCCGTGGCCGTCATCTGCGGCGTCTCGACCAGAATCTGGAACAGGGTGACCAGAAAGGCCTGGTTGATCGACTCCCGCGTCTGATTGACCATCTCCAGCGTGATCGGCAGGTTCGCCCCGATGCTCAGGGGACGGACGAGTTCGGACCCATCGTGCGACAGCGCCCCATGGTTGATCGTCCCCGGCGCCAGCCTGAAGGCAGACAGTCCGCCTTCGTCCGACAGCAGGATCGGCGGCTCGGCGATCATCTGGCCGACGCGCAGCAGGGTCTTCTGCTGCTGGTTGACCGTCTTGATGTCGGCCAGGATGGTCATCGCCGGCCCGCGTCCATAGACCTCGCGCGGCGCCGTCACATAGCGCGCCACCGCATAGCGCATGGTCCGGTAGCCCTGCTCCTTCAACAGCTTGCGGCCCTCGAAACTGACGTACCAGCTGGCGAACGCCATCCCCCGCCAGTCCCTGCGCGACCAGTCGGCGTCCTCGCGCGGTCCGACACAGTGGATCAGCTCGAACTTGCGATGCGGCTCATCCTCCGCCGCCCGCCGGATGCTGGCCGGCGTCTCCTCCCCGAACTGCTGCACCCATTGCCTGGCGGTCAGTTCGAACTTGCGGTGCACGGTGTCGACCTGGCCCTGGAAGTTCTCCGCGAACCAGGTCTCGGCGAAAGGAATGGAGCGATAGCGCAGGCCGCCGCCACTCACGCCATCCGCCGGCGCCTCATCGACGAACAGCGTGCCGTTGCCGAACGCGCCCAGGCCGACATAGGTCTCGTGGGCCTGGGCCGCGAAATTGGCCCCCGCCGCATAGCGGGCCGAGAAGAGGGCCTCATTCACCTGCCCCAGCCACATCCGCACGGCCTCGGGCAGCGGCGCCGGCCGGTCCCGGCTGTCCCGCCAGTCATGGATGGCCAGCTCGTGCCAGCGGCTGGTGCGCGGCGTCAGCATGCTCTCGATGGCGGCGGCGAACTTGTCGAGCGCCAGTGGCGCGGTGCTGTCGAACATCTTTTCCGAACGCCAGGCGGCTTCCCCGCTCCGCCGTCCCGAAAATTCCCGCTGCCGGGTCAGCACCCGCTCGGCCACCTCCTGACAGATCCCGTCCATCGGGGCCCGTTCGGCCTCCATGCGGGCCTGGCGGCGCAACACCTCTTCGGCGCGACTGTCGGTCATCTGGATCTCCCGTCTCGATCAGCCGTGATCGCGAGACTCTGTCTGGGGGTTGAGGAGCGCGATGCGCTCCGGGCGCACGGGGCCGCAGGCCGCCGGAGCTTCGGCGGGCGTCATCCGTGGTCTGTTCCTGGAGGTCGCTTATCGAAGCGGCATGACTATTATCCCACGGCCGCCCCGCAACAGGGACAACCATCACGCTTCCGGCTGCGACCGGCGCCGGTCGAAAAGGCGAACGCCGGCGACCCTGGCCGCCGGCGTCCCAAAGGTCAGCCCATCAACACCTTGGTCGCCACCCCGCCCTGGCTGCGGCCCAGCGCGTTCGACAGGAAGGTGGCGCTCCGTCCCTGGCGCAGACGCAGCCGGTCGGCCTCCTCGGCGCGCTGGCGGGCGTCGTTGATGGTCGGCGGCGGAGGCGTCGGGCGCGGGGGTTTCATGTCCGGTTGCATGGTCTCTCCTTATCGAAGCGGGAGACCCATTATCCCATGTCCGGCGCAGGCAAGGGCCTTCGAAACGCTTCGACATAACGGCGGTCGACGTCCTTAACTCAATCTTGGTGGCGAACTGGCATCATCGTCGAAAGTTCAAGACTCCGACCAACGGAGAGTGATCGGGGACCGGATGCGCCAACTGCTTGATGAGGGACTGGACGAGCTCGCCGAACACAGCCTGAAGGCCCTGCCGCTGCGCATCCTGGTGACGCTCGGCATCGGCGCCATCCTTGGCCTCGTCATCGGCTGGCCGGTCGCCGCCGCCTGGACCGCCGTCACCCTCACCCTCGAAGCCTGGAGCTGGTTCGCCACCTGGCCCCAGGTGAAGGCCCGCCGCGCCGGCAGCCCCGTCGCGGTCGCCCAGCGCGCCAACCACTTCGTCAACCTCGTCGCCCTCGCCGGCGCCTGGTTCTTTGCCGGCGCCCTGTTCTGGACCAGCCACACCACCGCCGGAGCCATCTGCGCCGTCACCGTCTGGCTCAGCCTGATCGGCTACGGCCAGGCCTTCTCCTTCCAGTCTCCGGTCGGCTCCCTGGTCAACGGCGGCCTGCCCGCCCTCGGCATGCTGATCGTCGCCTTCGCCGTCCCGATCCCGGGCGTCGCCATGGGCCCCATCTGGCTGATCCTGGCCATGGCCGTCGGCTTCGGCGCCGCCGGCTTCAAGCAGATGATGACCTCGCGCCGAAGCTTCCTCGACTCCCAGGCCGCCCTCACCGCCAGCGAGGCCGGCTACCGGATCCTCGCCGACAACGTCACCGACGTCATCTCCCACCACTCTGCCGAAGGGAAGATGACCTACATCTCCCCCTCGACCCAACGTGTCTTCGGCTGGGCCCCGGAAGAGATCATCGACAAGCCCAGCGACAATATCCGCCCGGACGACATGCCCCGGCTGATCGGCGCCATCACCCGGGCCCGCGAGACCGGCGAGCCCCAGGCCATCGACTACCGCATCAACCACGCCGACGGGCGCGAGATCTGGGTCGAAAGCAGCATCGTCGCCTTCGGGGCCGGCGAGCTGGTCATGACCTCGCGCGACATCACCGCCCGCAAGGCCCTGGAGGCCGACCTCGTCCTCGCCGCCCGCCAGGCCGAGAGCTGCGCCGCCGCCAAGGCCGACTTCCTGGCCAACATGACCCACGAGCTGCGCACCCCGCTCACCGCCATCATCGGCTTCTCGGAAGTGCTCGGCCGCGCCACCGACCTGGGAGTCGACCAGACCCGCCACGTCGCCCTGATCCGCGAGGCCAGCGAGACCCTGCTCGGCGTCGTCAACAGCGTGCTCGACTATTCCAAGCTCGAGGCCGGCGGCCTGGAGTTCGACCACCACCCATTCGATCCCGCCGTGATGGCGCGGTCCGTCCTCGGCATGGTCGAGGGACAGGCCGCCCTCAAGGGCCTGCGCCTTACCCTCGACGCCGCCGACGCCGCCGGCGGCCTGCTCGGCGACGGGCCCCGGCTCGGCCAGGTGCTGCTCAACTTCCTCTCCAACGCCGTCAAGTTCACCGCCTGCGGCGGCGTCCACGTCAAGCTGACCCGAAAGCCGCGCGGCGCGCTCCAGCGCCTGCGCATCGAGGTCCGCGACACCGGCCCCGGCATCGCCCCCGGCAAGATCGCCGCTCTGTTCGAACGCTTCACCCAGGCCGACGCCACCATCTCGCGCCAGTACGGCGGCACGGGCCTCGGCCTCGCCATCGCCCGCCGCATCATCGAGGGTATGGGCGGCCGCATCAGCGCCTCCAGCCGGCCGGGCCAGGGCTCGACCTTCTGGTTCGAGCTCGACCTGCCCGCCGCCGAGCTCGCCCCCGCCATCGAGGTCCCGGCCACCCATGACCTCGACCGCCCCCTGCGCCTGCTGCTGGTCGAGGACAACCCGGTCAACCGCGAGCTGGTCGTCGCCCTCCTCGCCCCCTTCGATGTCGAGATCACGCAGGCCCATGACGGCCTCCAGGGTCTGGACGCGGTCCGCGCGGGCAGCTTCGACCTGGTGCTGATGGATATGCAGATGCCGGTCATGGATGGCCTGACCGCCACCCGCGCCATCCGCCGCCTGGCCATCCCCCAGCCGCCGATCATCGCCATGACCGCCAACGTCCTGCCCGACCAGATCCAGCGCTGCCTCGACGCCGGCGTCGACGACCACCTGGGCAAGCCGATCAACACCGCCGCCCTCCTGGCCTGCCTGGGCCGCTGGAGCGCCCCGGACGCGCGGGACGCGGCTGCGGATACGGCTGCGGCCTGATCAGCACTGCAGAACGAAAAAGGCGCCCACGAAGGGCGCCTTTTCTCATCCATCGAAACCCGCGGGCTCCACCGGATCCATGACCGGGGGGAGCGGTCAGATCCGGTGAAGGGGCGCGCGGCGGCTCAAGCGCCGAAGACCCGCGCGGCGGTTTCCAGCTGGGCGACGCCAACGAGGGCGACGACGGGCAGGGCGGCGAGAAGCAGGCTGGCCAGGTTGGCGATACGAACGGTCATTTCAGTAGTCCCTCTGATCTGTGTTGTGCGGCGCGTCCCTGCGCTGCGGTGATTGGGGTTATACTGAAGGGAACCTGAAAACGCTTGTTAAGGCTGCGTCATGACGTCGATGTAAGAGAATAACGCCGGTGTAATGAGGTTACGGCGATGTAATGGCCAGGACGCCTCCATTCAGCGTCTCAGTTCGACCGGACCGGGGAAGGCGGCGACCCGGCGCAGGAGTTGGCGCCTCTGACATGGCCCCGCGTTCAGACTGGCGATTTCGGTTCTGCGCCAGGCGCGGACGCCATCGGTCCGGCAGGGGTGGCGACGTTCGACGCCAGTTGCCCATCCTCCAGGGTCAGGCGGCGACTGCACCTCGCGGCGACGCCTTCATCGTGGGTGCAGATCAGGAAGGTGGCTCCGTCCTGCTGGTTTACTTCCCGCATCAGGTCCAGCACCTGGTCAGCCGATTTTCGATCCAGGTTGCCGGTCGGTTCATCCGCGAGAATCAGATCAGGCCGGTTCATCAGGGCGCGGGCAATGGCGACCCGCTGTTTCTGTCCGCCTGAAAGCCGGGTCGCCGGAAAATCGATGCGGTCCGCCAGCCCGACCCGCGTCAGCAGCTCCCGCGCGCGGTCGCGCATATCGCGCGATATGCCGCCTGCCGGAGCGGCCGCGGGAAAAGCGACATTCTCCATGGCCGTGAAGTCCGGCAGCAGATGGTGGAACTGAAAGACAAAGCCCAGGCGGCGGTTGCGAAACGCCGCCCGCTTCTGCTCGGTGTAGTCGTAGACGGGCTCGCCGCTGATGGTCAGGCGTCCTGCCGTGGGCCGCAGCAGCAGGCCGACGATCGACAGCAGCGTCGACTTGCCCGATCCCGACGCCCCCAACAGCGCCACCAGTTCGCCCTTGTCGAGCGTCAGGTCGATGCCCTTGAGCACCCGCGTTTCCTCGTCGCCGTTGAGGAAGACCTTCTCGATCCCTTGCGCTTCCAGAACCTTCGTCATTGCTGGATGGCCTCAAGCGGATCGACCCTGGAGGCGGAGCGCGCCGGCAGGATCGAGGCGACAACCGCGCCCAGCGTGGTCAGGACCAGGGCGGCGACATAGCCGCCCTGTGCAGGGGCGATCGGCAGGACCGGGACGCCCTCGGCATTGGTGATCCCCTCCAGCCATAGACAGAGGCCATAGCCGGTGGCGCATCCGATCAGGGCGCCGATCAATCCGATCAACAGGCCCTGCAGCAGGAAGACCCGGAGGATAAAGCCGCCCGGCACGCCAAAGGCGCGCATGATCCCGATCTCGCTGCGTCGCCTGTAGGCCGACAGCACCAGGGCGCTGGCTATGCCGATAATGATCGAGATCAGCGAGAAGACCTGGATCATTGTGCCGGTCCGTCCCTGGGCGACCAGAGCATCCTCCAGATTGACGTTCTTCTCCTGCCATGGCGTGGCGCGCAGGCCCGTTGCATCGGCCAGGAAGCGCGCCACGGCGCGGGCGTCTTCGGGGTCCTTCAGCTTGATCTCGATGTTGGTCACCCCTTCCGGCAGGACGAACAGGGGCCGGGCGGTCTGCAAGGACAGAAAGGCGATGCGCTCGTCGAGACTCTGCACGCCGGTGCGGAACACGCCCTTGATGGTCAGTTGCCGCTCCACCCCCCGCTCGGTGCGCAGCAGGACCGACTGGCCCGCGCTCAGCCCCAGATCCCCGGCCAGGCGCACGCCGATCAACAGACCGTCCGCCCCCAGATCGCCGTCGCCCGCGATGATCTTCGGGGTGATTTCAGAGATGGCGTCGATGCCCTGTGGCTCCACCCCGATGATCGAGACCGAGGTCACAGCCTCGCTCTTTACCAGGACGGCGCTTCCGGAAATCTGGGGGCTGATGGCGGACACCGATGGATTGGCCCGCAGAAGCTCAAGGATCATCGGCCAGTTGCGGATCTGCTTGCGCTGGAAGGTGGACACCAGGGCCACCGATTCCACGGGCAGGTCCGGTCCGGCCAGGACCCGCGCCACCCGTGTTGGCGACTCCAGACTGATGTGGGCCCCGTTGCCCGTCACCTGCTCGGTCAGGCGGACCGCGAGGCCGGCGATCAGGGCGGTGATGAAGACAAAGACCGTCACACCCACCGCGACCCCCGCAATCAACAACAGGGTCTGCGAGGGGTTCGACAGCAGGTAGCGACGGGCGACGTGAAAGGCGAACACGTCTCAGTCGCCCGGGGTCTGCGCCACGGGGCGGACGTGGGCCTCGGGGCGGGTGGCGCCGGGCTCCAGAACCACCCTGTCGCCGGCCCTCAGCCCGTTCTCGACAATGGCGTTGACCGAGGGCCAGCGCGCCACCGTGACAGGCCGGACGCGGACGATGCCGTCGGCGTCGACCACATAGACCTTGGGGGTGGCGGTGGCGTCGACCACGGCGCGGCGCGGCACGACAATCGCCCCCTGTCGTCGGGCGACGACGATGGTCACATCGACCGAGCGACCGGGCGCCAGGCTCCGGCTGTCGGCCGGCGCCAGCCGGACCGTGCGCCCGCCGGTGCCGGAATCGACCCGCGGCGAAACCTCGGTCACCCGGGCGAGAAAAATCTCCGGTGAGCCGGACAGGGCGGCGCGGGCTGTCTGACCGGGACGAATCGCATCGGCGTAGGCCTCCTCGACCTCGGCGCGGATCTCGACACCGGTGGCCGAGCCCAACTCGAACAGCGTTTCGCCGACCCCGACCACCTGTCCGCTGTCGATCGGCCGGACCAGCACCACACCGGCCATCGGGGCGCGGATGGTGAACTCCCGCTCACGCTCGGCCGAGGCCCGCACCGAGGCCGAGGCGGCCGTCACATTGGCCTCTGCCGTGTCGAGGGCGGCGCGGGCGGCGTTCAGCGCCGCGTTCGAGGCATAACCCTTGGCGTGCAGGGTTCGCGTTCTCTGATAGCTCAGCCTGGCCTCGGTCGCCTGAGCCCGCGCGGCCTGGGCCCGCGCCACATCGACGGCGGTCTGGGCCTGTTCGACGGTCGCCAGGATGACCGCCAGGGGGTCTCCGGCCGCGACCCGGGCCCCCTCGTCGTGAACCAGACGAATGACCTGGCCGGAATTGGGCGAGGCGACCTGGATCAGCTGCGTCGGGCGGGCGCGACCGACGACCGACAGGGCCTGCTCGACGGTTTGCGGACGGATCTCCAGAACCGCGACCTCGGCTGGCCGTCGCGCGACCACGACCCACGCCACCACCACCACGACGGCAAGCGCGATCATGGCAAGGATCAGGACCGGTCTCGAAGGCGCTCTCATACAGATCCTCCCCCAAGGGAACGAAGGGCGCCTACGGGTAGCATGGAGCAGGAACGCCCGTATCACCGCCGGGCTCCATCGGTGCTTATATTGTCTGACTCCCGGGCCATTGGCCCGCAACTGCCCCAGGTCAGGTCAAGCCGGCGCCTTTTTCGGCTGGCCTCGTTCAATGATCGCGCGTGCGGACCGAGGAACCGGATCGTTGCCCCCGCCTGACGGACGTTGCCGCCGCGGCGCGCAACGCCTTGATCCGCGCCGCGTTTGAACCAGATCTCTCTCCGAGCCCGCCGATCATGGCGAAGCAGGAAGACCGACATGAAGCTGGTGGTGACCGCGATCGCCCTTTCCCTTTTCACCGGACTGTTCTCGGGCGCCGCCGCCCGCGAGCGCGTCGAGGAGCCGGCCTTCACCGTGCTCGGCTCACCGGCGGGTCTTGAAATCCGTCAGTACGGACCGCGGATCGCCGCCGAGACGACGGTCACCGGCCGCAATGAGAAGGCGCGCAATGACGGGTTCGGCCGGCTGGCCGGCTACATCTTCGGTGGCAACACCACGCGCACCTCGATCGCCATGACCGCCCCCGTCGCCCAGGCCTCGGAGAAGATCGCCATGACCGCGCCGGTCGGCCAGACGCCGGACGGCTCGGGCGCCTGGCGCATCCAGTTCATCATGCCGAGCCAGTACACCCTCGACACCCTGCCGATCCCCAGGGATCCGTCCGTGCGGCTCGTGGCGATAGAGCCTGAAACCTTCGCCGTCCTGCGCTTTTCCGGCAGCACAGGCGACAAGGCGGTTGCTGCGCAAACGGCCGAACTGCTGCGGCGCCTGGCCGGGAGCGGCTGGCGCGCTGAAGGCGAGCCCGTGGCCTGGTTCTATGATCCGCCCTGGCGGCTGCCGTCCCAGCGCCGCAACGAGGTCGCCGTCCAGGTGGTGCGGGCCCCCTAGCGTCACCTTGGCGCCGACCCGGCCTGAGAGATTTTCGGGGCCTGGCTTGCGGCGGGGAAGCCGACGAGGGTGGATTGCGGTCGTTACGACCACCAAGTCCGACCGGATGATTTGACCTGTCTTCGCCGAAGACGGACATTCTTTTTGTGCTTCCAGTGCCGGTGTGTGTTCAGTTTCTGACAGTGTCGGGTTGGCCGATACCATCGCAGTCAACGGCGCACGTTGACCAGGGAGGGACCGATTGCGATAGGTCACCGTATGGATTGGGACGCCTTCTTCACGGTGCATCGCGACCTGCCCAGGGAAGGCCCTGGGCTCGCCGACGATGTCGCTTGGACCGGGCGTCTGAGCGCGGTGCCCAGAGATGGGCATGTGTGCGACGCGGGATGCGGACCTGGCGGCGACCTTGCGGCTCTGCGTCAGCTTGTTCCCGAAGGCCGTGTGGACGGGTTTGAGACCGTTGCGCATTTCGTCGAGGCAGCGACAATTCGGTTCGCAGCTGATCCGTCCGTGCGGATCATTGAAGCCAGCATGGAGAACCTGACCGGTCCCTATGATCTGATATGGTCGGCAGGGGCGGTCTATTTCCTGGGAGTGACGAGGGCGCTTGAAGCTTGGCGCAATGCTCTGACCGAAACCGGCGTCGTCGCGTTCAGTCATCCCTGCCTGTTCACGGACGCGCCGTCCGAAGCTGCGCTGGCTTTCTGGGAGGGCGAACCCGGCAGTATTGGAACAGAAGCCACAACTCGCGCCGAGATTACCTCCGCCGGCTGGCAGGTGCTCGGATCGCGCCAACTCACCCATGAAGCATGGTCCGCCTACTACGATCCAATGCTTGAGCGCTGCGAAATGCTCGAAGCCGCGGGCACAAGTGCTTCCGTTGCGGCTGCGATTGCCGCTGCCCGCAAGGAGGCGTCCGACTGGCGAGCCGTGTCCGGCGATACCGGCTACATGCTCTACGTCGTTCGTCCGGCCTGAATTTTATGGGTGCGTCCTTTTTGGGTCGGAAGCGGCCGCCACGAAATCAGCCGAAAGCAGACGTTGGCATCCGGTTCCGGGAAGCCGACCTTCCCAACGTCCGCGTTGTCTTCAGCCTTGAAGCACAACATCGATGTCATCGGCTGGGCGAGGCGATCCTGTTACGCCCGCGCCTTGATTATTCAGCCCTGCTGCCCGTCCCGCACGCCGCGCCCCGAGCGGAGGTAGTCCTAGACCCTTTCAGGTTTTGATGTGCGCATCAAAACCTGATCAAAAGGGTCTAGAATCAAACATTTAGAGCACGTCCGGGCGGCGGAACCGCGTACACTTCCGCCTGACTTGCTCTAGTGTGAGAGCAGCAGGGGAACCATGGGATGATCAAGCATATGCTCAGTCGCTCCTCCCAGGATGAACTCCCTCGCTCGCGAATGGCCATAGGCTCCCATGACGAAAAGGTCGGGTCGGTTCGCCGCGATATAGTCGGCGAATACGAGCCCTATTGGACGTTCGCCCCGGTCTACGTCTTCGGCCACCGCGCTTACACCGTGGGTCCCGAGATGTCGCACCACATCCTTGCCGAGGCCAGAGCGGGCGGAAGTCTTGTCATTGGTTACGGTGAGCACCTTGACCTCACGGGCCATTCGCATGACGGGCATGGCGTCTGCCATGGCGCGCGCCGCCGTGCGGCTTCCATCCCAGGCAAGCACAACGGTCCCCAGGCCGTTGGGTGACAAATCAGCGACCCCGGGGCTGAAGGTGAGAACGGGGCGGCCGGACCCGAAGGCGACGGCCTCGACAACGGAGCGCTGACCGTCGGACTGGGAAGCGACAGGCACGATACACAGATCCCGCGTGCGAGACCGCCCAGCAACATACTCTCCGACAGCGTAGAGGTCGGCCTTCGCGTGTATGGCCTCGCCCAGAACGCCCGCCTCGCGAGCCTTTGATGTGAACGTTTCAAGCGTCGCGGTGCAGAATCCGCGGCTCTTTCGTTCCTCTTCCACCGCCATGTGGCTGAGGCCGATCAAGTAGTCGGCCAGGCGATTTCTTGGTGCCTGGATGTCCACCTCAACGGCGATAGCTGACAACACCCCACCCAACGCGGCCACAAACCGCACCGCTTGATCGATCGCCTCGGCCGGCGTCGCTTCGGGGTAGGAGTCGAGATGAAGCAGGATATCTTTCAGCGGCATGGCTTGCCTCCAAGATGGGCAGACGTAGGTCCTACGCTTGGGATTTTCTGACTTTGATCAAGATCAAAGCTGAGTCACTTCTGGGCTCGGGGACTGCGTGCTCCGAATGTCCGCTTCGGGTCGTTTCTCCCCTTTGGGTCCCGGCGTTCGTGTTGTGCCCCGGGAGGGTGTTGAGCCCTTCGGATGGGCCGAACGCAGACCACCCCTAATCCCAATACGCAGTCTCCGGCCCCTCATAGTTCAGCGGATCATACCCCTCCACAAACTGCGGCCGCCCGCGCCAGCTCGGGACCGGCGGCGTCAGGCGGTCGATGGACCGGCCGATCAGCGACAGACAGTCGACCTCATCGTCATACCGCCCCATCGGAAACGCCACGCACTCGTCGATGAAGCAGTCGCCGTCGCCGTCGTCCCGCACCCACACCCGCCCCTCGCGGACCAGGCTCTGGGCGCCGCGGGCCCGGGCCGCCTTGTCCTGGCCCGAGCTCAGCCACTCCAGGGGACAGCTCAGCCGCCGCGCCTTCATCTTGGCCCGCAGCATCGGCTCCACGGCCCGCTGGATAACCCCCGCCTCGCCGAACCAGCGGCGGATGCCGCCCCGCCGCCGGAAGTCGGCGATCAGGTCGCACTGCCGCTCTATCCACTGGTCGCTGCTGGTCTGCCCGCCCCAAGCGGCCACGCGCCAGAGGTTGAACGCCTCATCGACGCCCCAGACGATCAGCCGGGTGAAATCGCCGCCGCCTTCCGTCACCGCATAGTCGCTGGTGCCGTAGTAGCGCAGCGTCCCGGGCAGCTCATGCTCCTGAAAGCGCCTGAACCAGCCGCGCTCGAAATAGCTGCCCTCGATCGGCCGGGGCCGCTGTTGATACAGGGCGTTCCAGGTCCGCGGGTTCAGCCGGAACTGGGCCCAGTGATCCTCGCCCCAGTATTCCGGCCACAGATAGCCGCCGACCGGCCGCTTCAGCGGGTCATCCGCCCGCTCGGCCTGGGCCGGGATGTTGACCACCTCCCAGGTCTCGCCGTCGCGGCACAGCACCGGCCCGGAGGCCCCGTCATAGTCGGCCGGCAACAGGCTTCCCGCCAGGTCGTCCTCATGCCACCGCGTCTGGATCAGCACGATCCGCCCGCCGGCCTTCAGCCGTGTACGGACGGTATCGTCAAACTCCTCCCGCGTCCGCTGCCGGATCAGCGGGCTGTCGGCCTCGGCCCGGCCCTTCACCGGGTCGTCGATGACGATCAGGTCGGCGCGGTTGCCGGTGATCCCGGCCAGCATGCCGGCCCCCATCCAGTCGCTGCCGTTATCAAGCCCCCAGTCAACGGCGCTGGCCCGCGCCTTGTCGGGCCGCACCCCCATGATGGCCGCAAAGGCCGGCTGGCGGGTGACGCCGCGCGCCCGCCGTCCCCGCCGCGCCGCCAGGGCCGTCGCGTAGGTCACCACCAGCACGCTGCGGTTTCCCTGCCGCCCCAGGAACCAGGGGGTGAAGACGTCCACCGCATAGGTCGACTTGGCCGAGCCCGGCGGCATGAAGCCCATCAGCCGCCGGATCTTGCCCCGCTCGATGTCCGCCAGCTTCTCCAGCCACAGCCGGTGATGCGCCGCCAGCAGGGGCGGATCACCCTTCCGGCGCGGGCTTACGCCAGGCACGTCGATGGCGCGGCAGAAGGCGTCCAGCCGCGCCCTCGCCGCCATGGTCGTTGTCTCGTCAACGGGGCCGGGCGGGATCAGCCGCTCGAGGGCGACCGGGTCGTCGCAGTTGGGCAGATCTCCCGGCGACAGGGCCTCGCCCTTGCGGACCTTCGCCGCCGCCTGCAGCTCCTTGAAGGTCACCCCGGTGACGGCGATCACCCCCGGCCACAGCCCGGCCGGGATGCTGTCGCGATCCCGCCAGGACCGCACCCGGTCCAGCTCATAGCCCAGCTTGGCCGCCAGCCCCCTGACCCCGCCGTCGTCGTTGATGACCGCCCGGTGCGTGCGGGGCCAGCCGCTCACCATTCCTCCCTGGGCGGCTCGCCGGCGGCCTGGAACCGGTCCCAGCCGGTCGCCTCGCGCCGCACCGGCGCCCGCGGCTCCAGCGCCTTGCGCTCCCAGGCCCGCACCCGGCGACCGGCTCTCTGCCGATGGCCCTCGCAATAGACCCCGCGCCGGCTTTCCCGCTGACAGCCGCAGAACAGCTGCACGCCCCGGGCGTCCTCCGCCACCGGCCAGTGGCAATCCGCCTCGCCCAGGTCCTCCAGCCGCCGCATGCGGGCCGGCTCGATGACTAGCGGCGGCCGGCCATAGACCCGCGCCTGGGCCTCCAGCGTCTCGCCCCGCCGCCAGCCCAGCCGGGCCAGCTTGGCGCTGACCACCCCCTTGGCGACGCCCATGCGGCCGGCGATCAACAGGTGCGACAGCCCGGCGTCGAACAGCAGGCGCAGCTGCTGCAGCCGCTCGCGCGGCCATTCGGCCCGGATGCGCCGCCCGAGGCTGGCGGCTGAGGATTGCAAGGCAGGCGCGCGGGAACACCCCGCCGCGCCGGGATCGGCGGCGATCTGCATGGTCAGTCTCTCGAATTGAAGGTTGGGCGGCCCGGCGCTGCCGGGCCGGATCAGGTCAGCGGCGACAGGTCAGCCAGGCGCTGCGCGACGGCGCGCCGCCGCCCCGGCCAGGTCTTCCAGGCTGGCGTGGCCGCGCAGCACGATGGCCGCCCAGTAGCGGGGCGGGATCGAGTCCGCGCGCTTCCACTGATGAACGCGGCCGGCCGGGCACTTCAGCAACCGGGCCAGCCGCGAGGCGCCGCCCGCGACGGTGATGACGTCGCGGTGGCTCCGATGGGGTTCTGTATCGGGCATGGAGAGACTGTATAAAAAATACTGACGCGCCACAACCCCCATCTGTAGACGACATACAGGATTTAATGTAACTTTCCTACATGACCCCGCCCGCCGACGCCGCCCCGCCCCATGCTGCCGCTGCTGACCGCCTGCGCCGGGCCCGCCGCGCAGGCGGTCAGCAG
>VYLE01000347.1_pt1 | contig 31167 bp, 31 predicted proteins | sample 5114391 | NCBI WGS metagenome assembly VYLE01 (sample SAMN12291771, study PRJNA351875) | freshwater metagenome | isolation source: freshwater lake | place: USA: Michigan, Kent Lake | collected 2013-08-15
CCCGCCGTCGCGATGACGCTGGCAAGGCCAAGACCGGATCCCATCCCGCGCGGTTTCGTCGTGAAGAAGGGTTCTCCCGCCCGGGCGGCGATGCTGGGCGGAATGCCCGGGCCGTCATCGGCGACCGTGATCCTGACAAAGCCACCATCGGGATCGCCGCCTTCCTTCGTCACAAGCGTCTCCAGTCGTCCGACCTGCCGCGTCGAAATGACGATCCGCCCCCCGTCGGGCTGTGCGTCGCGGGCATTGACCACAAGGTTCAGGATCGCCGCGTCGATCTCTGCCGGATCGGCAAGGATATGCGCCCCCCCGCTGCCCGGCTGGAACTGCAGCAGGATCTCGTCCCGCAGGACCCGCCGGTAGACATCCCATGTCTGGCCCAGATGCGCGTCCAGATGAAAACGGACCGGCAGCCCGCCATGCCCGCCCGCCAAGGTCAACAACCGCTTGTTGAACCCCGCTCCCATCAGCGTGGCCTCCATCGCATTGGCCAGCAAGTTGCGCGCGCCGTCATCCGCCACCTTCGGCAGCGCAAGCTCCAGATTGCCCAAAACCACGCTGAGGATATTGTTGAAATCATGGGCGACCATGCCGGCCAGACGTCCAACCGCCTCAAGACGCTGCGACCGCGCCAAGGCTTCCACCATCTGGCGCTCCTCCGTACGGTCCACAAGCAGGCCGATCGCATGACGCGGCTGCCGATCCGCACCCGTCCCCGCGAACAGCACGCGGGACTGAACCCGCATGCAGCGTTCAACGCCGTCCACGACGGGCCATACCTCCAGATCAAAGATCCCGTCCCCGTTAGGATCAAGCGCGCGCGCCCGGGCCACCCGACAGGCCTCCACATCCCGGACCCGCAACAGGTCCAACCATGCCGCATCCGTCTTGGGGATCCCCTCGCGCGAGATCCCAAGCAGCTTGAGATAGGTGTCCGACAGCACGGTCGCGCCCGTGACGAAATCATGCTCCAGCAGCCCGACCCCAAGCGCCGAAGCGATGTCCTGAATGCTTTCGCTGCCGTAGCGATGGTAGATGCCTTGGTCATCTTCCGTTTCCGCGCTGTCTGACAGCGAGACGGCGACCAGTCCGCGGCCCGCCTCTACCGGCCAGACCTTCCAGAACACAAGGCGATCCGGTCCACCCGGCGCTGATTGCACGCGATCCGATCCGGACGCGGCCTTGCCCAACGCCACCGCCGTAACCCATCCGGCCGGCCGATCCCCAAGCCCCGTCCCAGCCGCCTGACCGATGAGGGCCACCCCATCAACACCAAGCCGCCTTTGCCAGCCCATCGACGCCGAAACATAGCGCGCATCGCCGTCGAAAACGGCCAGCGCGACGGGCGCCTCTGCGATCAGGCTGTTGATCCAATCGGGCGGCAGGCGCGCCTCCGCACCGCCCATGTCACGTCCAGTCGGCATAGCATTCGCCTCCCAAGACTTGGAACAGTCAGGTTCACGGGGGAGGATACATTAACAAATATAAACAATTCTAGACGTGATTTTGTTCTCCCCGCGCTGGCAAACTTAACCCGTGATCGCTTGTTTCGCCACGTTTTTCACCGCCTTCGTCACCAGCAGCAGGAGCCCTTGATGTGCCCGTCTCAACCGGTCGACACGCATGAAAACTCTGCCTGCCCGGATTGCCCGGCAGCAAGATCCGGCCCGTGCCAGTGGCTGGAGTCAGACCTCCGCGACAGCATGGCGGCAGTCAGCAGCTACCGCTCCTTCAGTCAGGGCGAAGCAATCCTTCCCGGCGGTCAGGTTCCGGCATGGGTCGGCACCGTCCTGTCCGGTCTGGTCAAGATCACGACGATCGACGAACAGGGCAACGAACATGTCCTCCAACTCCTGCATCCCGGAGCGATGATCGGTGATCCCTTCGGCTCCGCAGCCCCGTTCTCCTATGACGCCGCCACCGATACCCGGCTCTGCCTGACCCCGCGCAATGCAATGAAAGAGGCCTTCGACCGCAACCCTGACGCCTATGCCGCCCATCTGCGGATCGCCATGCGGCAGCAGTTAGAGCAGCACTTCGCCCAGCTCGCCCTTCGCGGCCGCAACTCGCTGCAGCGCGTCGCCTACTGGATTTCCACCCAGACCCCGGACTCCGGCAGCGACCGCGTGCTCTCCGTGCGCATCCTCCTGTCGCGCCGGGATCTGGCCTCCCTTCTGGAAATGACGGTGGAAACCCTCTCCCGCAACCTGCACCAACTTGCGGACCGGGGGCTGATCCGCATCGTGACACCGCACCGGCTGGAAATCGTGGATGCGGCCCGTCTGCGCCTGCTGGCCCGGGATCAGGACGCGCGGCTGAAAAACACCCTGCTCCGGCATGGCTGGGAATGGGGCGCGCGCGCGGTCAACCTGCCGCGCTACATCCCCAGACTCGCCGGGCGTACAGGACCGCCGATCGGGACCTGACTGCGACCCGCCGCGCCATGATGGCCGACAATGCCGATCCCGTCGCCATCAGCCATGGTCGGATCGACCGATCCGAAGCCACAGGGTTCATCATGCGCCTTCCCACCCGCGTCCTCTGCCTCGCCGCCCTTGCCCTGTCCGCCTGCGCCGCGCCCGGGCACTACCCGCTCAGCGGCGAAACCTGCAGCCCGGACGACCCGGTGCAAGAGTTGAACGAATGCGACTTCAGGATGATCAACTTCCTGCCCGCTCCGGCCACGCATCCGGCGGCACCGTCCGACACCTTGCCGCCACGCGTCTGACACCCCCCCGCGCCCCGGCAAGGTAAGCACGTGGCCCCTCCCCCTTGCGTTTGCGCTTGATCAAGGCGGGGCCGCGACGACCGGCTATCCTGCCCGCTCAAAGGAACGGGACATGTCGCACGCCACCACCGTCATCGAGGCGCGGGGTCTGACCAAGACCTACCGGAACGGTGCCGCCGAGGTGTGCGCCCTGCAGGACGTCGATTTCGCGGCACAGCACGGGGAATTCGTCGTCGTCCTCGGTCCCTCGGGCTCGGGGAAATCCACCTTCCTCAACATCCTCGGTGGGATCGACCGCGCGACATCCGGCGCCGTCCTCTTCGCGGGGCAGGACATCACGACCTTCAACGAACAGGCCCTGACGCGATATCGGCGCGATCATGTGGGTTTCGTCTTCCAGTTCTACAATCTCGTCCCCAGCCTCACCGCTCTCGAGAACGTGGCACTGGTGACCGAAATCGCCGCCAACCCGATGCGGCCCGAAGAGGCGCTCGACATCGTCGGCCTCTCCGCGCGGCACGGGCATTTCCCGGCGCAACTGTCGGGCGGCGAACAGCAGCGCGTCGCCATCGCCCGCGCCATCGCCAAACGTCCGGACCTTCTTTTCTGCGATGAACCGACCGGGGCGCTGGACAGCGCGACAGGCGTTCTTGTCCTCGAGGCGCTGGTGGAGGCGAACAGGTCCACCGGGGCGACGACGCTGATCATCACCCATAACGCCGGCATCCAGCAGATCGCCGACCGCACCCTGCGCTTTGCGGACGGTCGCATCGTGGACGAGTTGCGCAACGCCACCCGCAAACGCCCGGATCAGGTGTCATGGTGATCCCCCCCCTCCGTCGCAAGGCTCTGCGCGACCTGCGCAGGCTCTGGGCGCAGGCATTGGCCATCGGCCTCGTGCTGGCGGCGGGCGTGGCGACGCTGATCCTCGGCAACGGGGCCCACCGGGCCCTGTCCGACACGCGCGACCGCTATTACGCCGACTACCGCTTTGCCGATCTGTTCAGCGACGTGGTGCGCGCGCCCCTCGCGCTGGTGGACGACATCCGCGCCATCGACGGCGTGATCCAGGTGGAGCCGCGCATCGTGAAACTCGCCCGGCCTGAGATCGCGGGACTGGCCGAACCGGCCTCGGTCCTTCTGGTTTCCCTTCCTGCACAGCTTGGGATGAACCAGTTGCATCTGCGCAAAGGACGCCTGCCACAGCCCGGCACAGCGGACGAGGCCGTGGTGTCGCAGGATTTCGCCACAGCGCATGGCCTGCAAACCGGCACGCGCCTCACGGTGGTGATGAACGGCAAGCGCCGCGCGCTCTCGATCACCGGGATCGCCCTCTCGCCCGAATTCATCTATGCCCTCGGCCCGGGCGAGATGATGCCCGACGCGCGCCGTTTCGGCGTCGTCTGGCTGCCGCGCCCGGCCCTTGAACAGGCCTTCGACCTGAAGGGAACCTTCTCGAACCTCGTCCTGCGGCTGGCACCCGGCATGCCCGAACAGCGGGTCATCGCCGCGCTTGACCGCATCACCGCCCCCTTCGGCGGCGGGGGGGCCACCGGACGCGGCGATCAGCTGTCGCATGCCTTTCTGGATGCGGAACTCAAACAGCTCGGGGCCATGGTCAAGGTGCTGCCGCCCATCTTCCTGCTGGTTGCCGCCATGCTCGTCCATATGACCCTGTCGCGCCTCATCACCTTGGAACGCGAACAGATCGGCCTGCTCAAGGCGATCGGCTATACCCCGCGCCAGATCGCGGGGCATTATCTGGAATTCGTCCTGCTCATCGCTGCCGGGGGGATCCTCGTCGGTTTTGCGGCGGGCGCCTGGCTTGGCGCGGGCCTTGCCCAGCTCTATGCCCGCTTCTTCTCTTTTCCCTTCCTCGTCTTTGGCACCGATCCGCGCGTCTACGGGCTGGCCGCACTTGTTACGGCGCTTGCCGCGACGGCCGGGGCGCTGCAATCGCTGCGTTCGGTGCTTGCCCTGCCCCCCGCCGTCGCCATGGCCCCGCCCGCCCCGGCCGATTACCGTGGCCGCCAACCGGGGGTGTTCCGGGCGATCCCGATGCGCCAGACCGGGCGCATGGTGGCGCGCCACCTCTGGCACTGGCCGATCCGCACGGCCTCCAGCGTGCTGGGCATGGCCATGGCGGTGGCGATCCTCGTCGCCTCGCTCTGGTCCTTCGGATCAATCGACCACATGATCCACGTCACCTTTGGGCTGGCCGAACGGCAAGACGCCAAGATGGTCTTCACCACCCCCGAACCGATGCGGGCCGTGGCGGACCTCCGCCACATGCCCGGCGTGATGGTGGCGGAACCCTTCCGCATCATTCCGGCAAAGCTGGTGAACGGCCCCCGGTCAAAGCGGGTGGCCGTGGAAGGCCGCCCCGCCGACGCCCGCCTGTCGCGCGTCCTGTCACCCGACCTCCGCCCGATGCCAATGCCCGACACCGGCCTGATCCTAAGCGAGGCGCTGGCCGAGGCCCTCGCCCTGCGCACCGGCGACCGGGTGGAAGTCCGGTTCCTCGACGGCAGGCGGTCCGTGGTGAACCTGCCCGTCAGCGGCATCTCGGTGGGCTTCATGGGCCTTGGCGCGACGATGGAACTTTCGGCACTCTCCCGCGCGGCGGGGGAAGGCATCCTCATTTCCGGCGCGAACCTGATGCTCGACGCGACGGCGGCACCGGATTTCTTCGCGGCGGCAGCGGCCGCGCCCAAGACGGGCTTCCTCAACGTCACCGACCTGACCGTTTCGCGCTTCCGCGCCACGCTGGCCGAGAACATCACCCTGATGATCACCGTCTACGTCACGCTCGCCGCGATCATCGCCATGGGTGTCGTCTACAATTTCTCGCGCATCGCGCTCTCTGAACAGGGCCGCGAACTGGCCAGCCTGCGCGTCCTCGGCTTCACCCGCACCGAGGTCGCGTCGGTCATCCTTCTCGAATTGGCCGTCGTCGTGCTTCTTGCCCAGCCGCTCGGCTGGCTGATCGGCCACGGCATCGGACTGGCCATGGTCGCAGCCTTTTCCTCCGACCTGTACCGCGTGCCCTTCGTCATGGGGCGCGAGGTCTATGCCACCGCAAGCCTGATCGTCCTTGGCGCCGCCGTGCTCTCGGCACTGGCCATCCGGGGCCGCATCGACCGGCTCGACCTGATCGCCGTCCTGAAGACAAGGGAATGACCATGCGCCGCTTCCTGCCCGCTGCCGCCGCTCTCGCCGTCATAGCGCTTTTGGTCTGGGCCTTCCTGCCCGACCTGCCCACCGTCGAAACGGCCTCGGTCACCCGCACCGACCTGACCGTCCGCATCGAGGCCGAAGGCGAAGCGCGCATCCGCGAGGTCGTTATCGTCTCGGCCCCGATTTCCGGTGTGCTGCAGCGCATCACCCTGCATCCGGGCGACGCGGTGCAGGCACAGCAGACCGTTGCCCGGATCGGTCCCGTCGCCCCCGCCCTGCTGGACGCCCGGGCGCGGGCCGTGGCAGAAGCCACGACCGCCGCCGCCGCCGCCGCCGTCGATCTGGCCCGCAGCCAGCTCGAGCAGGCCGAGGCCGCGCAGCACTACGCCATGACCGAGGCCGACCGAACCCGCGCCCTTTTCGCGCGTGCGGCCCTCTCGCAGCGGGTCTTGGACGATGCGCTCCTTGCCGAACGCACGGCCCGCGCCGCCACCGCCAGCGCCCGCGCCAACCTGTCCGTGCGCGAAGCTGAATTGAGCAGCGCACAGGCGGTTGTCGATGGCGGGACAACAGGCGCGGTCCCGCCCTGCTGCGTCGATGTGAAACCCGCAACGGGGGGCCGCATCTTGCGCGTGCTGACCGAGGATGAGCAGGTCCTGCAGGCCGGAACGCCGATCCTCGAAATCGGCAACCTCGCCGATCTCGAAATCGTCGCGGACGTGCTGTCGCGGGATGCGGTTCACATCACCGAAGGGGCCGAGGCACTGGTCACCGGCTGGGGCGGACCGGACGTCGCCGCTCGGGTCGACCGGATCGAACCCAGCGCGAGGACACAGGTCTCGGCCCTCGGGATCGAGGAGCAAAGGGTCGAGGTGCGGCTCTCGCTGCTGGAGGCGCCACCCGCCGGACTCGGCCACGGCTTCCGGGTCGTGGCGCTGATCACGGTCTGGCAGGGCCGGAACGTGCTGACTGTCCCTGTCCCGGCCCTCTTCCGCGACGGCGGCGACTGGGCCGTGTTTCAGGTCGTCGAAGGCCGCGCCATCCTGCGCAAGGTCGATCTCGGACAGCGCACCGATGCGATGGCTCAGGTGATCGGCGGCCTCGCGCAAGACGATGTGGTGATCCTGCATCCCGACGACGCCATCGCAGACGGCAGCAGGATCGAGACGGCTGCCGGAACCGACGGGTCCATGTAACCCCCCGCCGCCCCCCGGCACCGGATCAGACCCGCCGTCCTCCCATGGCCCCCTGCCCTGCCTTGTCCGCCATCAATGCGTCACGCAGGCGAATCCGTCAGTCTGATTTCATCGACAGGCGGAGCGCAGTCGGAAGAAACCGGAAGAACCATCGCAAGATCGGAACCGAAGGGATGGCCCGCTGATCGCGTAGAAACCTGTCGATCGGGGTCGCTGCACAGACCGAATGGAAAGGCGCAAGCCCGCCCGGACGGGACATGCGGCGACCCTCGTCATATCCGCTGGCGGGGTCCCTCCCGCCGCCGCCGCCCCGCCCGCTGCGCGGGATCGGGTGCAGGCAGTTCGGGTTCATCCGGCATCCATGACGGCGGCTCCTCCTCCTGTGGCGGGTCCATCGGTTGCGGCGCCTCCGGCTCGGGCGGATCGGGCATCGGATCGGCCTCCGTTGGCACTTCGGGTTCGGGCGGCACGTCAGGTTCCGGTCGCCTTGGGGAGGGGTCGCCATCCCGCAGCCCGCCGCGCACCTCCCTGCGGCAGCCGGGGCCTGCGGGAAACCGCGCGCGCGGCCACAGGGCGCAAGTCCCCGCCGCCCAGAGCGGACGCCGACCCTTCTGCCGCGCCCCGCCGCCGCCCCCGAACAGCTGGCCAAGGCCAAGGGCCGCCCGCCATCCGGCACCCGCGCGCAGCGGCTCTCCGGTCCCCGGGCTGATGGCGGCCTGTGTCCCTCTGCTGTCCATGATCCCGGTCCCTCCCCAAATCGCCGATCCCTCGGCCTGTGACGCACCGCACCTCCAAGGCGCACCGCGCGAAAGGCCGCATCCGCTTGTTCGGCCGCGATCCGCGTCCCGTCCCGATCCGGCGCCGCACGGGGTTCCAGCGGAACCCTTCCACGGCCCGACGCGACCGGCGTTGACCACCGTCAATGACCGCCCACCGCACCACCCCTTTTCGGCATCACGCATTGCCCGGCGTCAATGCGCCCCGCGGAAAGGCGGTCGATGATCCGGCCATCCATCTCAGCTGACGGAGGTCACGATGCCATCGCGCAATCTCGCAATCGCCCTCGCGATCATGGCCAGCCCCGCCTGCGCAGACTCTTCCCCTCACATGGGCGATTGGGGCTCTGGCTACGGCCCCGGCATGATGCTCGTCCCGGTGCTCTGGCTGGCGGTTCTGGGGGTGGTGATCGTCGGGGTGACATGGGGCATCCTTCGGCTTTTGGCACAGTCGCCGCACCCGAAGGCCTCGGATGCCCAGCGGGAACTCGACCTGCGGCTCGCCCGGGGCGACATCACGGTCGAAGAGCATGCGGCGCGGCGCAAGGCCCTGCTCGGCTGACGCCCCCCGACCGTTGCGCGCCACTTGGCAGCGCTGTTCTGCCGGAAACGGCGCAGCTCCAAAGACCCGGGCCGCCAGTGCCGCAGATCGCACCTGCGGCCCGCCGCCTCTGCCGATCTGGCCGCTCGTGGCATCATCGGCATCAGACCGTCCCCCACCCTTTCTCTCCACGGCCCCGACGGCGCGATGACGGCGGCGCCCGGGCGAAAGAAACCTCGCCCCCCGCAACCGTCCGGCGGCCCGGCAGACTGCCTCTCTGGCTCCGCCCCTCAGCAAAAGTGCCATCACGCGAAACTTGACGCTTGAAATGGCCTCCGCCTCACTTAACCTGTCCGGGGAGGACGCAACATATGACCATGGATTTCCTGCAAGGGGCATATGGCCCTGTTCTTCTTGGCGGGGCGATCATCGGACTTGCGCTTGGGCTGTTGTGGGTGCTGACCCGCCGGGTCATGTCCGCCTCCGGGATGATCGGCAGTTTGCTTGGCGGTCGGGAAGGGCTGGCTGCCAGCAGCATCGCGTTCATCGGCGGGCTTTTCATCGCGCCGTCACTTCTTATGGCTGTCGGGGTCGCCAAGCAGATGTCAGACGAGGCGGCTTGGCCATTGCTTGTCGTCGGGGGCCTCTTGGTAGGCATTGCGGGACGTCTTGGCAGCAGCTTGATGGGGGCGATGCATGGCGTGACTTTGCGGTCCAAACCTGCCGCCGTCACGCTTTTGGGGATTATGGCAGGCGCGGGCATAGCCGTGCTCATGCGCCAGATTTTGGGCAATGGTGGTATGGCATGATCCGGCTCGCAGCACTGTTTTGCGGTTTGCTTTGCGGCACAGGCCTGATGCTTTCGGGGCTCTTTCAGCCAACGCTTTTGCAGGACTTCTTGAATCCTGACGGGGCGCGGGACCTGACCCTCGGCATTGGCCTGCTTTCGGTCTTGGGTGCAGGCCTCTTGGTCCTTGCTCTGACCCGTCGACTGTCTCGGCCCCTTCTCGGTGGGCAGGGTGAGACGCTGGTCGAGGCGCCAACCCGCAAAGCCTTGCTTGGTGGCGTTCTCTTCGGGTTTGGTTGGGGGCTTTCCGGGTTTTTCCCCTTGGCCGCCCTTGCTGCAATTGGCCTCTTTGCACCGGGTGCTGCGATCTTTCTGGCGTCGATGCTGGTCGGGATGATTCTGCACGACATCGGCGCCAACCGTGGCCGATTCCGGCTCGTTAGGCTGCGGTCAAGCGGCTAAGGCAAAAGCGTCGGCATCCTCGCCGTATGAGGATCGCGCGGCCCGGCAAAGACCGGATCTTTAGCCATGTCATGGCACCGCGCACGCTGGTTCACCGACACAGCGCGCCCACGGCTTCCCCGACCGACTCACCACATTTCGTTAACCTTAACGCTCCGTGACCTCCCCGTGCGTGGCCACAGTTTGCTGCACAACATACGGCACAACATCCGGCACAGCCAAAGCAGGTCAAACCCCCGGATTTATTCAGCGTCCGCAGGGACTTGGCCCAGCACCACCCGCTCCTTTGCGTAGGTGACCCGCCCCACACGCCCAACCCGTCCCCAAGGTCTCGGTTTCATCCGGCGTGACGCGCCCTGATCACACCTGATCCCCAATGCCCGCTGCAGGCGCCTTCTGCGCCGCACAGTCGGAACCACTTGCTCTCTTCGCTCCTGCCCGTCGCGCCCAATTCGCCCAATCGCAGATCACTGCCCCCGCCGTCATCCTGGAGACCCTGAAGACACGAGTTGCCATGATACCTGCATGCATACCGAACCAAGGATGTGGTGCCCGCGGCCGGACTCGAACCGGCACGGCCTTCCGGCCTAGGGATTTTAAGTCCCCTGTGTCTACCATTCCACCACGCGGGCCGCGCGGGATGGCGGCATGCCTAGCAAGCCCGCAGGCAGAGGGAAAGCCCGTCCCTCCCCGTTTCCCCCTTTGCGCGCCCCGCCATTCCCCCTATCCTCCGCCCAGCTTAACCGAGGTTTCCACATGGCCCGCCGCTTCGCCCTCTTTCTCGGCGCCTCGCTCGCACTCACCACCCCGCTCCCCGCCTTTACGCAGGAAACCGGGGCCTCCTCCCCCACGCTTCCTCTCACCGCGCGCGGCAATGAACCCTTCTGGTCCATCGCGGCCGGACCCGAAGGCCTCCGCCTGACGGAACCCGAAGGCAAGGGCACCGTGCAGGCCCTGCCCTTCACCCAGACCACCGAGAGCAACAGCCTGATCCTGACGACCACCGACTTCACCCTGCGCATCGACCCCACGCTCTGCCACGATGACATGTCGGGTATGCCCTTCCCCTACACCGCGACCCTCACCCGCGCCGCCACCAGCTTGAACGGCTGTGCAGGCGACCCCGCCGCGCTGCTGGCGGGCGACTGGACCGTGACCAGCCTCGCCGCCGCACCCATTCCCGCCGGGACGGATGTCACCCTTTCCTTCCGCGACGGGCGCGTTGCGGGCAATTCCGGCTGCAACCGTCTCTCGGGCAGCTACGACCTGACGGGCGAGGGTCTCACCCTCTCCCAGATTGCCACCACACGCATGGCCTGCCCTGCCCCGCAGATGGAAACCGAACAGGCCGTCCTTACCGCCCTCGCCAGCATCACCCGCTTCGACATCGCCGATGACGGCACCCTCCTGCTGCAATCGCAAGAAGGGACGACAGCCCTCGCCGCCCGCCGCTGAAGCGCCCGCCGCAGCGCGGCAATTGACACTGCCCGCCCCCCGGTTCCATATGACGACCGAGAGTTTGCGGGGGAGAAAACACGCATGAAAAAGGTCTATCCCAGCGCCGAAGCCGCGCTGGACGGCGTGCTGTTTGACGGCATGACCATCGCCTCCGGCGGCTTCGGCCTCTGTGGCATTCCCGAACTGCTGATCGCCGCGATCCGCAAGGCGGGGACCAAGGACCTGACCGTCGCCTCCAACAATGCGGGCGTCGATGGCTTCGGCCTTGGCGTGCTGCTGGAAAGCCGTCAGGTGAAGAAGATGATCTCGTCCTATGTGGGCGAAAACGCCGAATTCATGCGCCAGTATCTGTCGGGCGAGCTGGAGCTTGAGTTCAACCCGCAAGGCACGCTGGCCGAACGCATGCGCGCGGGCGGCGCGGGCATCCCCGGCTTCTACACCCGCACGGGCGTGGGCACGGTGATTGCCGAGGGCAAGGAACATAAGGACTTCGACGGCAAGACCTACATCCTCGAACGCGCCATCGTCGCCGACCTGTCGATCGTGAAGGCGTGGAAGGCCGACCCGTCGGGCAACCTCGTCTTCCGCAAGACCGCCCGCAACTTCAACCCGCCCGCCGCCAGCTGCGGCAAGATCTGCGTGGTCGAGGTGGAGGAGATCGTGCCCTTGGGCGCGCTCGACCCCGACGCGATCCACCTGCCCGGCATCTATGTCCACCGCATCGTGCAGGGGCAGCATGAAAAGCGCATCGAACAGCGCACCACCCGCAAGAAGGAGGCCGTGTGATGGGCTGGGACCGCAACCAGATGGCCGCCCGCGCCGCGCAGGAACTGCAGGACGGCTGGTATGTCAACCTCGGCATCGGCATCCCGACCTTGGTGGCCAACTACATCCCCGACGGCGTGAACGTCACGCTGCAATCGGAAAACGGCATGCTCGGCATGGGCCCCTTCCCCTTCGAGGGCGAGGAAGACCCCGACCTGATCAACGCGGGCAAGCAGACGATCACCGAACTGCCCCAGACCGCCTTCTTCGATAGTGCCACCAGCTTCGCCATGATCCGCGGCGGCAAGATCGCCATGGCGATCCTCGGCGCGATGGAAGTGGCCGAGAATGGCGATCTGGCGAATTGGATGATCCCCGGCAAACTCGTGAAGGGCATGGGCGGCGCGATGGACCTTGTCGCCGGCGTGGGCCGGGTGGTGGTGGTGATGGACCACACGTCGAAACACGGGGAGTCGAAGGTGCTCAAATCCTGCACCCTGCCGCTCACCGGTCAGGGCGTGGTCAACCGCATCATCACCAATCTCGGCGTCCTCGACGTGGTCCCCGGCGGGTTGAAGCTGATCGAACTCGCCGATGGCGTGACCGAAGCCGAGCTTCGCGCCGCGACAGAGGCAACGCTGGTCAACTGACGCCGTGCGCAGCACCCCGTAGGATGGGCAATCTTGCCCATCCTGCCTGAAAGGCACCGCCATGACGGACGAGATCATCCGCGAACAGGGCCCGACCAAAGGCCGCTACCTGATCCGCCGGAACGGCGAGGAGGCGGAACTCACCTATTCCGTCACATCCCCCACCCTGATCATCGCCGATCACACCGGCGTGCCCGACAGTTTCCGCGGCACCGGCGCGGGCCTTGCCCTCGTCACCCGCATGGTCGCCGATGCGCGGGCGGAGGGCTTCCGGATCATGCCCCTCTGCCCCTTCGTGAACGCCCAGCGCAAAAGGCATCCCGAATGGGCCGACGCCTTCGCCGTCTGACAGTCTCAGCGGCTCAGTTCTGCGCCTGCAGGATGCGAAAGACGCAAGGGTCGCTCACCACCACCGGCGGCGTCGCGCAAAGCCCCTGCGCCACCTGCCATGCGGCCAGCACTTTGGGCACGTAATCCCGCGTCTCGGCATAGGGCGGCACGCCCCGGTTCGACTTCACCGCCCCCTCGCCCGCATTATAGGCGGCCAGCACGAGGATCGGGTCGCGGTCGAATTCCTTCATCAGCCAGTCCAGATAGGCGATCCCGCCGCGGATGTTCTGCTCCGGGTCCAGCGAATCCGCCACCCCGAACCGTTCCGCCGTGGCCGGGATCAGCTGCATCAGGCCCTGCGCGCCCGCTGAACTCACCGCATCCGCGCGCCCCGCGCTTTCCACTGCCATCACCGCCAGCGCCAGCGCGGGCGACACTTCTGTCCCCACCGTGGCACGCAGCAGCGCCGTGCCATGCACGTCCGCCATCTGCTGCACCTGTTGCAGGCGCGGCGCGGCCACCGCCGCCCCGTCCGGCCCCTGCGCCAGCGCCGCCAGCGCCGTGTCGAAACGTCCTGCCGCCTGATCGATCGCCGCAGGCACCAGATCCCAGAACCAGCCATAGCGCGCGGCATCCCCCGGCACCGGGCCCTTCGGCCGGTCCGCCGCCGCCACGTCCACCGGGGGCAACGGATCGGGCACCCGCGCCTCGCCCGCCTTAGGCAGGATTTCCATCAGCCGCGCCTGTTCCACCGGATCGATCTGAACCGTGATTCGCTTGCCCGGCAGGCCATCCCCCACCTTCACGCGCTTGAAAGAGAAATCGCGTTCGGGCGGCAGGCCCTCGGCCACCGCCACCATGCTGGCCGCGCAAAGCACGGCCATCGCCAAGAAACCCGCCCGGAATCGCATCTCTGCGGATGCCTTTCCTGTGACCTACCTCATAGGAGGAATCATGCACCAGATTCGACCCTTTGGCCACTCCCGCCATTAACCAAGAGGGCGAAACAGCCAAGCTCTCGCCCAAAGGGTTAATTTTCGACCCAGTTTGAGATGAATTTTATGATTATTTTCAAAGATATATAGAATTCTTCAGAAAAAATCGCAGCCGGATCAAAAGCCCTAAACCATCCCAACTGCCGCCACCGTCGGGGGGCCATATGTATCCATACCGAACGGCAAGCGGACGGACCTGAAAATCCGAAAGACACCGGGGCGGTTGAAACCAAGACCCGTAGCAGTAACCAGTAAAGGAAGAAGACCATGCTGAAACTCGTGAACCTCCTCAAGTCGTTCAAGAATGACGAATCCGGCGCCGTGACGGTGGATTGGGTCGTCCTGACCGGCGCCGTCGTCGCCCTCGCCCTGTTGGTCGGCGGCTCGATCAGCGGTGCGATCGAAACCCGCACCGACGCCATCGTGGACGGCATCGAAGGCACCAACACGCCCACGACGCCCACCACCCCGACCAACTGATCGGTGATCGCGGTCCGTGGGTGGCCAGCCTCTTTACCCGAGACTGGCCACCCACGACGCCGCACAGCAGGCTCAAGGCGCTTTCGTGGATCAAGGCTGTCCCGAAATGGCCCAGAACCCCGGGAAACGTGGCAAAACCGCCAAAATTCCCACCGTTCGGCACCATTTCACAGCCGAAAGTATGTAAACCCTAAAAAAGTTTACAATTCTTTCAGTTTCTTAGCTCCAACACCCCGAAAAACTCGGCGGTGACCGAAAATGCCCGCTCGCTTCCCAACTGCCGCCACGATTCAGGGGCCATATGCTGCCATACCGAACGGAAAACGGACGCCCAAAGACGGGCCGACAGACGCCGAAGCGGTTGTGAGCAAGACCTGTAACCTGAACCAAGGGAAGACGACCATGAAACTGCTGAACATCCTCAAGTCCTTCAAGAACGACGAATCGGGCGCCGTGACCGTTGACTGGGTCGTGCTGACCGGTGCCGTTGTGGGCCTCGCGCTGATCATCGGTACGACCGTCCGCACGTCGATCAACACCGCCGCGTCCAACATCGCTTCGGACGTGGTCTCCTCGTCGAACAACTGATCCGGCCATCTGGCAGGATCGGACATGCGGCCAGGCACGGATGAGGCCTGGCCGTCGTTACAAGTAGTGAACCTCAGGGGTTCGTTTGTTCAGGCGGCACTCGGCCGCCAGGTCCGAAAAGCCGGAGTGCGGATATGACCGATACGAAAGCAACGTCCGAAGACGCGCAAGCCTTCACGCAAGAGGAAGACGGCGCGGTCACAGTGGATTGGGTGGTGCTTGCCGCCGCCGTGGTGGTGCTTGCGATCCCGATCGCGACGACCCTCAACTCGTCGGTCGGCACCGCCGCTACCGACATTGCGAGCCAGATCGTGGACTCGACCAACGACTGAAGAATTTCTGCCGGTCCGCCGCAAGGCGCGACCGGCCCATTTGCCGTGACAAGGCACAACAAAAGGCAGAACCGACATGCGCATGATCTTCGGACTTGTCCTCATCGCCGGCATGGCCTTGGCCGGTTTCGCCGTCTACATGGCGCAAGGCTACATCAACCAGACCGAAAGCGCCCTCGTGAAGGAACGCGAGTTCCGCCAGAAAGTGGGCGAGCTGGTCGAAGTCTTCGTCGTCAACAAGCCGCTCGGCTATGGCGATCCGCTGACGGCGGAAGACGTGCAAAAGATCTACTGGCAGAAATCGGCCCTCCCCGAGGGCACTTTCAACGATGAGGCCATTCTCTTCCCTCCGACGGAAGATCAGCCCCGCTTCGTGCTGCGCCCGATGGAGACCTTTGAACCCATCCTCGCCGTCAAGGTCACCGAACCGGGGCAACCCGCAGGCCTGACTGGCGCGCTGGAAGAAGGCATGCGCGCCTTCGCCATTCGCGTGGATGCGTCTTCGGGCGTCTCGGGCTTCGTCTATCCGGGCAACTTCGTCGATGTTTACTGGACCGGCAGCAATGGCGTGGCCGAAGTGACCAAGCTGATCGAAAGCGCCGTCAACGTCATCGCCATCGACCAGACCGCGGCAGGGGCCACCACCGGGGGCGCCGTCGTGGCGCAGACCGTCACCGTGCAGGCCACCCCCGAACAGGTGGCGCGCCTCGCTCAGGCCCAGGCCACAGGTCGCCTCGCCCTCTCGCTCGTGGGCCGCGCAGGCGAAACCACCGAAGGCCGGGTCGAGGTGGACAGTGCCTCCCTCCTCGGGATCGAGGCGCAGGAAGTGATCGAGATCGAGGCCGAAGAGGTCTGCACCATCCGCAACCGCAAGGGCGGCGAAGTGGTCGAGATCGCGATCCCCTGCACCAACTGACGGCCCGTCGCGGGCACCGCCCGCAGAGGAAAGCCGCCCCGGCACAGGGACTCTGGCGACACAGGACCCCGCCGCCCCTTCCCCTTGACACCCTGCAGCGGGCCTACCGGATATGGTGGGCCCGACTGCCATTTGACGCGACTAATGGCCAGAATCGCCTCTGTGTTGCCAGTTATCCACATCAGGAATCTCTGTTAAGGCAATGATTCTTGCAAAGAAACTCGGATTGAGGCATCTTAACGAATGGAGCGGGCTCTAAGACCCGTATCATGAGGTGTGATCGAAAGGGCAGGTCACCGATGCAGATTCGACAGCTGATGGCCGCCGGCGCTATGGGCGCTGCGCTTGCCTTCGTGCCCCCGGCCATGTCCGGGGCCGAGGTGCTGCGCGTGGTTCAGGGCACGGTATCGCAGGCGCTGGAAGTGCCGATGAACCGCGCCGTGGTTCTAGAAAGCGACGTCCCCTTCGCCGAACTCTCGATTGCCAATCCCGGCATCGCCGACATTTCCACCCTCTCGGATCGGTCGATCTACGTGCTGGGCAAGACGCCCGGCCGCACCACGCTGACGCTTCTGTCGGCGGAAGGGCAGCTGATCACCAATGTCGAGGTGCAGGTCGTCACCGACATCTCCGAATTCAAGGAACGGCTGAACCAGATCCTGCCGGGCGAAAAGATCGAGGTGCGCACCGCCAATGACGGCATCGTGCTGTCGGGCACCGTCTCCTCCACCGCCAAGCTGGCCCGCGCGCTGGACCTTGCCGAACGCTACGCGCCCGAACGGGTGTCCAACCTGATGACCGTGGGCGGCACGCAGCAGGTCATGCTCAAAGTGCGCTTTGCGGAAATGCAGCGCTCCGTCGCGAAGAACCTCTCCTCCTCCATCGCAATCGGCGGCTCGAACGACGCCGTGGAAACCGGCACCTGGCTGGGGGGCAACAACGCCCTTGGCTCTCCGGTCACGGTGCGCCAGAACGTGAACGCAGCGGGCCTTCTGGGTTTCACCACCGGATCGCTGCAGATCGGCATCCTGCTCGAGGCGCTGGAAACCAAAGGCGTCGTCCGCACGCTGGCCGAACCCAACCTCACCGCGCTCTCGGGTCAAGAAGCCTCCTTCCTCGCGGGCGGCGAATATCCCGTCCCGGTCTCGGATGACGGCACGATCACCGTCGAATACAAACCGTTCGGGGTCGAGATGAAGTTCATCCCCACCGTGGTGGATGGCGATCTCATCAACCTGCAAATCGCCGCCTCCGTCTCGTCGGTGGACGGCTCGGTCACGCAGGAAAGCAACGGCATCCAACTTGCCGCCTTCAAGCGCCGCGAAACCCAGACCACGGTCGAGATGCGCGACGGCGAAAGCTTTGCCATCGCGGGCCTCTTGCAGGATGACTTCCGCGATCTCAACGGTCAGGTGCCGTGGCTGGGCGACATCCCCGTACTGGGCACCCTCTTCCGCTCGGTCGAATACCAGCAGGCGCAATCCGAACTCGTGATCATCGTCACGCCCCACCTCGTCACCCCCACCCGGGGCGAGGCGCTGGCGCTGCCGACCGACCGCGTCCGCCTGCCCACGGAACGCGAACTGTTCCTCTTCGGCGAAGTTGGCAAGGCCGCCAGCTCCGGCGCGGCGGGCGAAGTCGCGCGGCAGGATTTCACCGGCTCCTACGGCTATGTGATGGAATGAGGGGAATGGTCATGACGCCCAAACATCTCCTGTCCACCCTGTCGCTTCTGGCCCTTTCGGCCTGCGCAGGCGAAACCATCGGGTCCAAGGTCGATGAAGGCGGCTTCGGCAACACCACGATGAACAACTTCCTCGTCCAGACCGGGCAGATCAGCCCGGTCCAGATGCTGGGCGAACGCTTCGCCCGCGAGGTCCCCTCCACCATCACCTTCGCCTTCAACAGCAGCCAACTCACGCCCGAGGCGCGCGCCACGCTGGACACGCAGGCGAACTTCATCCGCCAATTCCCGGAAGTGCGCTTCCGCGTCTATGGCCACACCGATCTTGTCGGCTCCGATGCCTACAACCGCCGTCTCGGCCAGCGTCGGGCCGAGGCCGTGGTCGCCTACTTCGCCACGCGCGGCATTTCGCGCGCCCGGCTCGAGGCGCTTGTTTCCTACGGCGAAACACAGCCCGTCATCCAGACCCCCGGCCCCGAAGAGCAGAACCGCCGCACGGTGACCGAGGTTTCGGGTTTCATGCAGCGCCACCCGACGGTGCTGGACGGGAACTATGCCGCGATCATCTACCGCGAATACATCACCAGCGCGGAACCCACGCCGACGGTCACCTCCGGAAGCGGCGGCGGCGGCGAAGGAGAGGGCGCGGCGGCCGCGCCCGCCCCCTGATACAGCTCTTTCCAGACAGGAATGGACAGGCTGCTTCGGCAGCCTGTTTCCATTTCTACACCCTTCCGGACAGGGCCCATGCGAACACTCGACCGCGCTGCCCGTATAAAGTCGCCAGATATCAAACAATCTCGCGTTTCTAGCCCAAGAATCGCCACCATTCCCGTCCAGCTTTTCCCGTGACTGGGAACAATCTCACGGCAATGCCCGTGCGGGGGTCCCGATGGTCAATGACCCCGCGCGCCCATCGCGCCGCTGGGCCGTGGTCCATCGACCTCCGGCAAGTAAGGACGATTAGGCGATGAGCACCGCTGCGAACATGCTGCCCGATCCGGCGCCGATTCTGGCCTGCACCATCTCGCGGGACATCCAGAACTTCGATCTCCTGATCGACGACATGGAGCTTGAGATGGGCGAAAGCTGGGGCGACCTCACCTTCGAGGATGCCCGCGAATTCCTCACCCAACCAGACGCGCAAAGCCTTGAATTCGTTGCAATTGCCGTCAACAGCGAAGATGAGAGCGACCTCACCCGCATCACCGAAGTGATCAAGGCCGCGACCCTGCGCCAGATCAAGGTCATCCTCATCGCCGACCGCATCAGCCCCGCCGGCCTGCATCAGCTGCTGCGCCTCGGCGCGGACGACTTCGTCCCCTATCCCCTGCCCGATGGCGCGCTGAAAGAGGCGATCGAACGCATCCGCAAGCCCGCCGCCATCCCGCTTCCGGCCACGCCCGCAACCGTCACCCATCTGCACGCCGTCCCCGATGTCGCCGTCCAGCCGCCCAGCTTCAAGGCAAAGGGCGATCGTGACGGTGTCGTGCTGCCCGTGCACGGCCTGTCGGGCGGTTCGGGTGCCTCCACCTTCGCGGCCAACCTCGCGTGGGAACTGGCCACCATCGAAAAGGCCAACGCGCCGCGGGTCTGCCTGCTCGACTTCGATTTCCAATACGGCTCGGTCGCGACCTATCTCGACCTGCCGCGCAAGGAGTCGGTCTTCGAACTGCTCTCCGACACCGCCGCCGCCGACAGCGACGCCTTCCTTCAGGCGATGCTGACCTATGGCGACAAGCTCCACGTCCTCACCGCGCCCGCCGACATGCTGCCGCTCGACATCGTGACGCCCGAGGACATCGCCCGCATCATCGACATGGCGCAGTCGAATTTCGACTTCGTCATCATCGATATGCCGAAAACCATCGTTGCCTGGACGGAAACCGTGCTCTCGCGCGCCCATGTCTACTTCGCCACGATGGACCTCGACCTGCGCTCCGCCCAGAACGTGCTGCGCCTTGTGCGTGCGCTGAAGGCCGAAACGCTGCCGCATGAAAAACTCCGCTACATCCTGAACCGCGCGCCCAAATTCACCGACCTCTCTGCCAAGAGCCGGGTGAAGCGCATGTCGGAAAGCCTCGACATCCGTCTCGAGGTTCAGATCCCCGACGGCGGACCGCAGGTGACGCAGGCCAATGACCACGGGCATCCGCTGGCCATCAGCGCGCCAAAGAATCCGGTGCGCAAGGAATTGCAGAAGCTTGCGCGCTCTCTCTTCGATCTCAACCGCGCCGTCGAAACCGGCCGGTCCTGACCTCAAACCCGATAGGACTGCCTGGCCTGGGGGGCCTTCCTGATGTTCTCACGTTTCAAGAAACCTGACGCTGCCGATCCCAAACCCGCCCTGCGCCCGGTCGCACCGCCGACCGCTGCAGCCGCCGCTCCTGCGCCCAAACCGGCCGCGCCTGCGGGCGGCTCGTCCCTGCCGCCCAAGGCCATGCTTGGCGCGCGCCCTGCCGCCGTTCCCGCCACGCCCGAAGCCGCCGCTGCGGACAAGGAGAAAAAGCGCAAGGAACGGTTGATGGAACTGAAGGTGGAGCTGCACAAGCGCCTCCTCGAAAACCTCAACCTCGCCGCCCTCGAACACGCCTCCGAAGCCAGCCTGCGCACCGAGATCGCCGAGATCGCCTCCGAGGCGCTTTCCGAGATGTCCGTCGCCCTGAACAAGGACGACCGCGCCACCCTCAATCAGGAGCTCTATGACGAAGTCATGGGCCTCGGCCCGCTAGAGCCGCTCCTGAAGGACGAATCCGTTTCCGACATCCTCGTGAACGGCCCGCAGCGCATCTTCGTGGAACGGGGCGGCAAGCTCACGCTGACCGACATCACCTTCAAGGACGAACGCCACCTCCTGCGGATCATCGACAAGATCGTCTCCGCCGTGGGCCGCCGGGTCGATGAATCCAACCCCTATTGCGACGCCCGCCTCGCCGACGGGTCGCGTTTCAACTGTATGGTGCCCCCGGTCGCAGTGGATGGCAGCCTCGTCTCCATCCGGAAATTCAAGAAGGAAAAGCTGGGGGTGGCCGATCTCGTCCGCTTCGGCGCCTTCACCGAGGAAATGGCCGCCTATCTTCAGGCCGCCGTCTCCACTCGTCTCAACATCATCGTCTCGGGCGGGACGGGCTCGGGGAAAACCACCACGCTCAACGCGCTCTCCTCCTTCATCGACAACACCGAGCGCGTGCTGACCATCGAAGACACCGCCGAACTCCAGCTCCAGCAGGTCCATGTCGGCCGCATGGAAAGCCGCCCGCCGAACGTCGAAGGCAAAGGCGCGGTGACCCAGCGCGACTGCTTGCGCAACGCGCTCCGGATGCGCCCAGACCGCATCATCGTGGGCGAAACCCGCGGCGAGGAAGTCATCGACATGCTGCAGGCCATGAACACCGGCCATGACGGCTCCATGACCACGATCCACGCCAACTCCGCCCGTGACGGCATCTCGCGTCTGGAGAACATGGTCGCCATGGCGGGCATCGAAATGCCCATCAAGGCCGTCCGCTCCCAGATCGCCAGCGCCGTCAACCTGATCGTGCAGGCCTCGCGCCTTCAGGACGGCTCGCGCCGCATGGTCTCGATCACCGAGATCACGGGGATGGAAGGCGAGGTCATCTCGATGCAGGAAATCTTCCGCTACGAACGGCTTGGCGTCGAACCTTCGGGCAAGATCATCGGCCGCTTCAACGCCACCGGCGTGCGCTCGCACTATTCCGAACGCTTCCGTCAGTGGGGCTATGACCTGCCCGCCTCGATCTACGAACCGATCATCTGATCCGCCCAGCAAACCCACATCTCTGACCAGGTAGTCGCATCATGGAATTCAGTGCCGCCCCGATCATCTACATCCTGATCTTCGTGGCCGTCGTCGTTCTGGTCGAAGGGCTCTACCTGACGGTCTTCGGCAAATCGATCAGCCTGAACTCAAAGGTCAGCCGCCGCCTCGCGCTTCTGGAAAAGAACCAGAACCGCGAACAGGTGCTGGAACAGCTCCGCAAGGAAATGTCCCAGCACATGCATGCGCGCGGCATCCCGCTCTACAAGATCCTCGCCTCCAAGGCGCAGAAGGCGAACATCGCCTTCTCCCCGCAGCAACTCGTTCTCGTGATGATCTTCCTGTCGGTCATCGCTTATCTCGGCCTCACCTTCGCCACCTCTGCCGAAACCACGGTCCGCGTGGCGCTCGCCATCGCCATGGGCGTGGGCGGCGTCTATTTCTGGGTCTCCCGCAAGGCCAAGAAGCGCATGATGATGCTGGAGGAACAGCTTCCCGATGCGGTCGAACTCATGGTGCGTTCGCTGCGCGTGGGCCATCCCTTCTCCAACGCCATCGCCATCGTGTCGAAGGAAGTGCCCGATCCGCTCGGCACCGAATTCGGCCTGATCGCCGACGAGGCGACCTATGGCCGCGACGTGTCCGAAAGCCTGCGCGCCTTCGCCACGCGGATGGAAAATCAGGACCTCCACTTCCTCGCCGTGGCCGTCTCGATCCAGCAGCAGTCGGGCGGCAACCTTGCCGAAATCCTCGACGGCCTCGCCAAGGTGATCCGCGCCCGGTTCAAGCTCTTCCGCCGCGTCAAGGCCATCACCGCCGAGGCGAAATGGTCCGGCATGTTCCTGTCGGGCTTCCCCATCGCCGCGATCGTGCTGATCCAGATGCTCAAGCCGGATTACTACGATGGCGTGCGCGAAACCCAGTACTTCGTTCCGGCCGCGCTCTTCGTGGTCACCTTCCTCGTCATCAACGTGATCTTCATGAAGATCATGGTCAACATCAAGGTCTGACCCATGTTCCAGTCCCTCAGCGACATGATCGTTGCCCGCATGGGCGAACAGGGGCCGCTTCTGCTGGCGGGCGGTCTGGGCCTGATGCTTATCATCATCGCGCTGCCCTTCTTCCTGCGGCGCGAGGCGGAACCCTTCGACAAACTCAAGAGGCAGGCCCGCGACACCGGCCCCTCGCGCGACCGCGACGGGCGCGAAGGCGCGCTGCGCCGCGCGGGCGACAAAACCGACAAGCTCAACCGCTTCGCACATTTCCTTGAACCCAAGGATCAGGAACAGATGTCGGCGGCGCGGCTCAAGATGCTGCGCGCGGGCTACCGCTCCAAGAACGCCGTCCGCATGTTCCACGCGATGCAGTTCCTGCTCGCCTTCGGCCTCTTGGCGCTGGGGCTGATCTACACCTATGTCGTCAGCCTGTCGCAGACGCTCGGCCTGCAGCAGATGGGGATGTACACGCTGATGCCTGCGGCCTTCGGCTATTACCTGCCCACCTACTGGGTGCAGCGCCGCCTGCAGACGCGCCAGCAACTCATCACCGAAGGCTTCCCCGACGCGCTCGACATGATGCTCGTCTGTGTCGAGGCGGGCCAGTCGCTTGACCAATCCATCGCCCGCGTCGCCAAAGAGATCGGCGCCGCATACCCTGACCTTGCCGAGGAATTCGAAATCGTCAGCCAAGAGGTGCGCGCCGGCAAGGAGCGCGTCTCCGTCATGCGCGACCTTTCGGAACGCGTCGGCCTGCCCGACATCACCTCCTTTGTCACCACCATGATCCAATCTGCCACCTTCGGCACCTCGATCGCCGAGGCGCTGCGCGTTTACTCCGCCGAAATGCGTGACAAGCGCGTGATGCGCGCCGAAGAGAAGGCAAACACCTTGCCCACGAAGCTGACCCTCGGCACAATGATGTTCACGGTTCCGCCGTTGATGGTCATCCTGATCGGACCATCGCTGCACGGCGTCGTGAAGGCATTTGCTGGAGGCTGACCGAAGGGTGCGACCAAGAATTCAGCCTGCCCTTGTCGCAGGCGCCCTCCTTCTGGCCGCCTGTCAATCGACGGGCGGTCGTCTTGCATCTGACGGCCTCACCGCGCCCGGCGTCGACCGCAGCGCGGCGCGCGAGGATGGGTTAAGCGTTGGCCACCGCCTGATGGACTCGGGCGAATACGAACTGGCCCTGCGCGCCTACATGCGCGCGGCGGGCGAGGTCGGGATGAATGTCGACGTCCTCTCCGCCATCGGCTCCGCCAACCTGCAACTCGGCCGCCTCGGTCAGGCCGAAACCATCCTCCGTCAGGCCGTCAAGGAAGACCCGACCTTCGTCCCCGCCCTTAACAACCTCGGCGTCGTCCTGATGGAACGGGGCAAACCCGGCGAGGCGCGGCGCATCTTCCAGCAGGCCTTCGCGCTGGACAGTGGCGAAACGGACTCCATTCGCGAAAATCTGCGTCTCGCTATCGCCCAAAGCGAAACTTCCCTATATGCTGAGCCGCAAGAAGAACCGAATTTCACCCTCGTGCGGCGGGGACAGGGGCGTTTCGTCCTGCTCTCGCAACTCTAGGGCCAAGAGGTCGAGCAGCAAAAGGACGCAGCAACATGCGCCACCCGGTCACCCTTGCCCTGTGCCTCGCCGGCACGGTGGCTCTCTCCGCCTGCAACCGCTCTTCGGATGCCGAGGTGCAGCGCGCCATCCAAAGCGTCAACGTCATCGACGAGACGAACCTCAACGACATCATGCTCACCGTGGGCGACCCGAACGAGGCGGTCGCCTATTTCACCAAGGCCACGGCCGACAACCCCGACCGCATCGATCTCAAGCGCGGGCTGGCGAAATCCCTCATCCGCGCCGGCCGCCCCGCCGATGCCGCCGCCATCTGGGCACAGGTCGCCGCCTCGCCCGAAGGCACCCTGGATGACCGTGTCTCGCTGGCCGATGCCCATATCCGCCAGAACGACTGGAAAAAGGCCGAGGCCGAGCTTGCCCGCATCCCCCCCACCCATGAAACCTTCGAACGCTACCGGCTCGAGGCGATGGTCGCCGACAGCAAGAAGGACTGGAAAAAGGCCGACAGCTTCTACGAAACCGCCGCAGGCATGACCAACCAGCCCGCCGGGGTCTACAACAACTGGGGCTTCTCCAAACTCTCGCGGCAGGATTTCGCCGCAGCCGAGCGGCTCTTCGTGCAGGCGCTCACCTATGACGACAGCCTGTTTACCGCGAAGAACAACCTCGTCATGGCCCGTGGCGCCCAGCGCAAATACGACCTGCCCGTCATCGCCATGACCCAGACGGAAAAGGCCGAACTGCTCTACACCCTCGCCCTCACCGCCATCAAGAAAGGCGATGTCGCCGTGGGCAAGGCGCTGCTGCAAGACGCCGTCTCCACCCATCCCCAGCATTTCGAGGCCGCCGTCCGCAGCCTCGCCGCGCTCGAGGCCTGATCCACGATGCTTGTGTCCGATCTGCCCGCCGTCTGGACGGCGATCCTGTTCCTTGTCCCGGTCCTGCCCATCAGCATCTGGGTGGCATGGTCCGATATGAAATTCATGAAGATCCCCAACACCGCTGTGATGTCGCTGGCGGCGGCCTATGTCGTCGTGGGCCTCATCGCCCTGCCCTTCACCCTCTATCTCTGGGGCTTTGCGCTGGGCGCGGTGACGCTGGTCGTGGGCTTTCTCGCCTCTACCGCGCGGATGATCGGGGCGGGGGATGCGAAATTCGCCGCCGCCATGGCCCCCTTTTTCGTGGGCAGCAGCGTCTCCTTCGTCTTCACCCTCTTCGGGGGCTGCCTTCTGGCCGCCTTCGCCGCCCACCGCCTGCTGCGCGCCATCCCCGCCATCCGCCGCGCCACGCCCGATTGGGCCAGCTGGACGCATCACAAATTCCCCATGGGGCTGGCCCTCGCAGGCACGATCAGTTTCTATTTTCTCCTCGGCCTCCTCAACTCTGCCTGAATTTCTCCACGAATGGGGGATAATCCAAAGGGCATAGCGCCCCGACCGGAGTCCCGCAGGCATGACCGTCCAGACCGCCCCTCTCTCGCAGTCCTCCCCTGCCGAGGCGCCTGTCCTGCACGCGCCTCCGCCGTCGGTCACCCCCCCGCCGCTGCCCAAGACGCTGGCCGATACGGGGCTGACCACCGTCCTGCTGCGCGACCTCCTGCTCAAGACCATGTTCCGCACCAACAAGGAACATGTCTCCGACCTCTCGCGCGTGATCTGCCTGCCCGTCACTCTGGTGCAGGAACTCATCGACCTCGCCCGCACCCAGCGCTTTATCGAGGCGACGGGGACGCTGCACGCCACCTCCAGCAACGAGATGGGCTACCAGCTCACCGATGCGGGCAAGGCCCGCGCCCTCGATGCCCTGACGCAATCCGAATACTACGGCGCGGCCCCCGTGCCCCTTGAGGCCTACAAGGAACAGGTCAAGCGGCAGTCGATCCGCAACATCACCCTCACCCGTCAGGAACTGCTCAAGGGAATGGGTCACCTGATCCTGCCCCCCGACCTGATCGACAATCTCGGCCCCGCCGTGACCTCTGGCCGTTCCATCCTGATGTACGGCCCGCCCGGAAACGGGAAATCCTCCATCTCCAACGGCATCCGCGATGCCTTGGGCGACAAGATCTATGTCCCCCGCGCCATCGAATATGCGGGCCAGATCATCACGGTCTATGACCCGATCGTCCATTCCGCCGCCGAAGAGCAGATGGACGATCCAAACTCCATCCGCCGCACGGGCAACCGCTTCGATCCCCGCTACGTGCGCTGCGAACGCCCGACCGTCATCACGGGCGGCGAGCTTACGCTCGACATGCTCGACCTGAAATACAACCCCACCGCCCGCACCTATACGGCCTCGCTGCAGCTCAAGGCCACTGGCGGCATCTTCATCATCGACGACTTGGGTCGTCAGCAGGAACCGCCGCAAAAGATCGTCAACCGCTGGATCGTGCCGCTGGAAGAAAGCCGCGACATCCTTGCGCTGCAATCGGGCGAAAAGTTCACCGTCCCCTTCGACACGCTGGTGATCTTCTCCACCAACTTCCACCCGAACGAAATCTTCGACGGCGCGGCCCTGCGGCGTATCTTCTTCAAGATCAAGATCGACGGCCCCAATCAGGAGAATTTCCTGAAAATCTTCGCCCTTGTCGCCCGCAAGAAGAAGATGCCGCTGGATGAAAAGACGCTCGTTCACCTGCTGAAGGTCAAATACCCGACCATCAACAACAACTATGCCAACTACCAGCCCGTCTACCTGATCGACCAGATGATCTCGATCTGCGAATTCGAGGGCATCCCCTACCAGATGACCCCGGACCTGATCGACCGTGCCTGGGCCAATATGTTCGTCCGCGACGAGAAGATCGCCAAGTGATCCCCGACCTCGCACGGGCTGCCGCGGCAGGACCGGGGGCCAGCCCCCGGACCCCCGGAGTATTTCCGCCAAGATGAAGCCAGCTTAGGAAAAGGTCCTGATCCCCGTCTCCGTCACGATCACATCCAGCCGCTGGTCATACTGGTCAATCGGCACCTCGGGCAGTTCCTGCGCGGCGAAGGCAAAGCCCACCGCAAGAACCGGGTGGCGTGCGCGCAGCCCCGCCAGCGTGCGGTCATAGAACCCGCCGCCATAGCCCAGCCGATAGCCGCGCGCATCGAACCCGACCAGCGGAACGATCACCACCTCCGGCTCCACCCATGCCCCCTCGGCCGGGATCAGCGCCCCGAACTCCCCCGCAACCATCGCGCAGCCGGGTGACCATTCGCGGAACCGCAGCGCCTGCCCGGCACCAAGGATCACCGGCACCCCCACCGGCCCCTGATGCGCCGCCATCGCCGCCGTGGGGTCAATCTCCGTCCGCATCGCCATATAACCCGCCAGCGCGCGCCCCCGATGCGCGGCCAGCACATCGGCCAGCAACTCCGCCGCCTGCCCCTGCCCCTTGGCAAAGGCCTCCTTCCGCGCCACGAAGGCCGCCTTCCGCGCCGCCGCCTTAGCCTCGTCGATCATCATATCAGCACCAACGTCGCAAGGCCGAGAAAGGCAAGAAACCCCATCACATCGGTCAGCGTGGTGACAAAGGTCCCCGAGGCCAGCGCCGGGTCCAGCCCCATCCGCTCCAGCGTCAGGGGCACCAGCACCCCGCCCAGCGCCGCCACGATCTGATTGACGATCATCGCCATGGCCAGCACCCCCCCGATCCACGGATCCGCGAAGATCAGCCCCCCCGCCACCCCAAGGATCACCGCCAGCGCCAGCCCGTTCATCGCCCCCGCCGCCAGTTCCCGCAGCACCACGCGCCGGGCATTGGCCGCCGTCAGGTCCCGCGTCGCCAAGGCCCGCACCGCCACGGCCAGCGACTGCGTCCCCGCAATCCCCCCCGTGGACGCCACAATGGGCATCAGCGCCGCCAGCGCCACGATCGCCGTGATCGTCGCCTCAAAGCGCGAGATGACAAAGGCCGAGATCGACGCCGTGAACAGGTTCACCACCAGCCATGGCAACCGCTGCCGCACCGTGGCCAAGGGGCCGTCCAGCACGCTCGCCTCCTCGCCCACCCCCGCCAGACGCAGCATGTCTTCCTCATGCTCCTCATCCAGCACGTTCATCGCATCATCGATGGTGATCACCCCCACCAACCGCCCCCCGGCATCCACAACAGGGCAGGAGATCAAGTGATACTGGTTGAAGATATAGGCGACCTCCGCCTCTTCCTCCGTCGCTTCCACCGTGCGGAAACTGTCCTCCGTCAGAACCTTCAGCGCCACCTCCCGCCGCGCCGACAGGATGCGCCCCAGCGTGACATAGCCCAAAGGCTTCATCCGCGGATCGACAAGGATCACGTGATAGAACTGGTCGGGAAGACCGTCTTCCCCGCGCAGGAAATCGATCGCCTCGCCCACCGTCCAATGTTCGGGCGCGACCACCACCTCGCGCTGCATCAGGCGGCCCGCCGACCCCTCAGGATAGGCCATCGCCTGTTCCACCGCCACGCGGTCCGCCTTGTCCAGCGCGTCAAGGATCCGCCCCTGCGCGGGCGCTTCCAGATCCTCAAGGATGTCGACCACGTCATCGGTATCCAGATCGCGCACCGCCTCGGCCACCACCTCGGCGGGCAGCGCGGCGATCACCTCCTCGCGGATCGTCTCGTCGATCTCGGACAGCAGATCCCCGTCGATCTCGCCGGAATAAAGCGCAAGGAACCCCCGCCGCTCGCCCGCATCGATCTGTTCCAGAAAGTCGGCGATGTCGGCGGCATGCAGCGGCTCCACCAGACCCAGCACCAGCGGACGGTCCCCCGCCGCCACCGCCGCGCGGATCGCCTCGACGCGGGCATCGTCCAGTTCGATCTCTTCGACCGCTGCCTCGTTTTCCGCCATGCCGCACCCTGCCTGATTACCCCCAGCCTAGCGAAAGCTGTTTCTGCGAAACAGGGGGCAAGGGGCATTTTACCCATGCGCCAAAAGACCATAGGCTTGCAAGGGACGCATGACGCCCCGAAAGCGGCGGCGAAACAGGAACAGCAGATGGCCGATCTTCTTCTGGGGCAGGTGCTCCGCTTCACCGCCGATCCTTTCGAGGCGGGCGAAACCGCCGCCCATCACGAAAGCCACGGCGCCATCCTCGTCGAAAATGGCCGCATCATCGCCACGGGCCCCGCCGATGACCTGCGCCGCCGTCACCCGCAGGCGCGCCTGCACGATTACGGCCGCGCTCTGATCACCGCAGGCTTCATCGATGCCCATGTCCACTACCCCCAGACCGCCATCATCGCCTCCTGGGGCAAGCGGCTGATCGACTGGCTGAACAGCTACACCTTCCCCGAAGAGATGCGCTTTGCCGACCCCGCCTATGCCGAGGTCATCGCCAACCGCTACCTCGACCTCGCCACCGCCCATGGCACCACCACCGTCTGCACCTATGCCACCATCCACCCGGCCAGCGTGGACGCCATCTTCACCGCCGCCCAGACACGCGGCATGCGCCTTTATGCCGGAAAAACCTGCATGGACCGCAACGCCCCCGCAGGCCTCTGCGACACCGCCCAATCCGCCTATGACGACAGCAAGGCGCTGTTGGAGAAATGGCACGGGGTCGACCGTCTCTCCTATGTCATCACCCCGCGCTTCTCGCCCACCTCCACCCCGGAACAACTGGCCGCTCTGGGTGCCCTCTGGCGCGAATATCCCGATTGCCTGATGCAGACCCACCTCTCCGAACAGACGGATGAAATCGCTTGGGTCCGCGACCTCTTCCCCCAATCCCGCGACTATCTGGATACTTACGAGGCGCAGGGGCTCCTGCGCGAAGGCGCCGTCTACGGCCACGCCATCCACCTGACCGACCGCGAACGCGCTCGCCTGATCGACGCCGGGGCCAGCCTCGTGCATTGCCCCACCTCCAACACCTTCATCGGCTCTGGCCTCTTCGACATGTCCCTCGCGCGCCACCTGCGCGTGGGGCTCGCCACCGATACCGGGGGCGGCTCCTCCTTCTCCATGCTGCACACCATGGCCGCCGCCTATGAGGTGGCGCAACTCCGCGGGCAGGCCCTCCACCCGTCGCAGCTGATCTGGCTCGCCACCGTCGGCTCCGCCCGCGCGCTGCGGGCCGAGGATCGCATCGGCAACATCGCCCCGGGGATGGAGGCGGACCTCACCATCCTCGACCTCGCCTCCACCCCCGCCATCGCGCAAGCCACAGCCCGCGCCGAAACGATATGGGAGGCGCTTTTCCCCACCATCATGATGGGCGACGACCGCGCCATCCGCGGCCTCTGGATCGGCGGCCAACCCCTGCGCTGACCGCCCCCTTGTCGCGTGGGCCAAACCGTCCGCGACCGGATCAAGGCAAATTTACGTAAATTACGTAAACCCTAAGGACAGACCAATCCCAAAGCCAATGACATCACCGCACGCCCAGATCAGACAAAATCCAATAAAACCCAAAGCATTAACCTTAACGCCCCGCCCCCTTTTCATCTTGGCGAGAAATACTCTCAGGGGGTGAATGGGCGCGGCACGCGCCCAGAGGGGGCGGAACGCCCCTTGCCTTCCGTCATACCACGTGCGGCCTCTCCACGTAGCACCCGCGCCAAAGACCCGGCACCCCGCCCCGGAAGCCGTCCGATTCTCCGACCAGGCCCGACAGCCCAACCAATCCCCTAAACTCCAATCCGTTAACCTTAACGCCCCGCCCCCCTTCATCTTGGCAAGAAATACTCTCAGGGGGTGAATGGGCGCGGCACGCGCCCAGAGGGGGCGGAACGCCCCTTACCTTTCGTCACAAGGCGCGCCCCCTCTCCGTCTCACCCGCGCCGAAGATATGGCCTCCCCCCGCCCCCGAAGCCGTCCGATCCTCCGACCACGCCCGACAGCCCAAGCAATCCCCTAAACTCCAATCCGTTAACCTTAATGCCCCGCCACCCATTCATCTTGGCGAAAAACACTCTCAGGGGGTGAATGGGCGCGGCACGCGCCCAGAGGGGGCGGAACGCCCCTTTCCCCTTA
>VYLE01000348.1_pt1 | contig 31163 bp, 23 predicted proteins | sample 5114391 | NCBI WGS metagenome assembly VYLE01 (sample SAMN12291771, study PRJNA351875) | freshwater metagenome | isolation source: freshwater lake | place: USA: Michigan, Kent Lake | collected 2013-08-15
GCCAGCACTCTCGGAAGAGCCGCCCCGCGTGCGCCGCACTCGGCTGCCGGACCGCCGCAAGGGCTATATCCAGAAAGCCACTGTCGGCGGCCACAAGGTCTACCTGCATACCGGCGAGTTCGATGATGGCAGCCTCGGCGAGATCTTCATCGACATGCACAAGGAAGGCGCGGCCTTCCGCAGCCTGATGAACAACTTTGCCATCTCGGTCTCGCTCGGCCTGCAATATGGCGTGCCGCTGGAAGAGTATGCCGACGCGTTCGTTTTCACCCGGTTCGAGCCCGCCGGCGAAGTGACCGGCAATGACCGTATCACCAAGGCAACCTCGATCCTCGACTATATCTTCCGCGAGCTTGCCGTGTCCTATCTCGGCCGGGAGGATCTCGCCGAAGCCGACGTCACCCATGACGGCCTGGGCCGGGGCGCAGGCGATGCGACCCGGGCCGAACAGCCTGCTTTCTCGAGCGAGGCGGCGCAGTTCATCTCGAAGGGTTTCTCGCGCGGCCAACTGCCTGACAACATCGTCATCCTCGACAAGAAACGCGCCGAGAAGGCCGCCGAGGAGCCTGCTGCCGGCGAGACCGAAGTGCCGTCGCCAACCTACCTGTCACAGGGTTGCCCGGCTTGCGGCAGCTTCACCCTGTTCGAAGCCGGGCCGGGCGGACAGCTCGCCTGCGACACCTGCGGGGAAGAAAGCCGGGTCAGCCAGTAAGCCCCACGGGCGACCGCGCCGGCCGAGGACAGCCCTTCATGCGGGAAAATTCATGACGTCGGGGCAAGGATTATTGCTTTATGGCAACAGTCATGCCGCATTTACAGTTCTTACAGTTTGTTCAGTTTAGAGAGTTCCCGGAAACCGCTATCCCGAGTCCCATGGACAAGCTGAACCTGCGCTTCATCTCCCTTGCCGGCGTTTTCGCCGCTGCCGCGGCACCCGGTGCCCTCGCGCAGAGCCAACCTGTTGCCTGGTCGCCCAGCTATGTCGGAACCTGCACCACCTGCGAACTCTCCGGACGCAACCTGACCGGCTGGACCCTTTCGGGCGCCAACTATGCCGATGCCAAGCTCGACTATTCCGTGATGCGCGGCGTGCAGGCTGTGGCCGTCAATCTCGAGGGCGCTGACCTGACCGGAGCGGACATGCGCGGCGCGGTGCTGAACAGCGCCAAGCTGGCTGACGCGATCTTCGCTGGCGCCCGCCTGCAGGAAGTCAACGGCACCGGGGCAGACCTTCGCCGCGCTCTGATGCTCGGCGCCAACCTTCAGGGCGCGATCATGATCGGCGCGAATTTCGAAGACGCCGAACTCACTATCGCCCGCCTCGAAAATGCTGACCTCTCAACGGGCAATTTCGAAGGCGCGATTCTCGACCGCGCCAACCTGCAGGGCGCCGTGATGAACGGCGCAAACTTCAAGGACGCCCGGTTCAGCAATGCAGACATCGCCGGCGCCTCGTTCCGTGACGCGCGCTTCCCTGGCGCAAACCTGCAAAGCGTGAAGGGCTTCGAGGAAGCCGATTTCGAAGGCGCCTGCGGTTCGCTCTCGACCCGCCTGCCCCCTGACATGCGCCTGCCGATGTGCACCAGCGCCCAGCTCGCCGGCCGCGCCGGCGCTGATCGGGACTGACCAGAACCAAGGCGTTCCCAAATTCAGGATACGGATGAACTGGCCAAGGCCGGATCAAGCGCAATGCTGTTCCGGCCTGGGTTCTGTGAGCCCTACGCTTTCACCACCGGGGCAAGCCGGATGTTGAGTTCCTTGAGCTGACGATCTTCCACCGGGCTCGGGGCGCCCATCAGGAGGTCGCGGGCCTGCTGGTTCATGGGGAACAGGATCACGTCGCGCAGCGAGTCGGCTTCCGCCAGCAGCATGACGATGCGGTCCACGCCCGGCGCAATCCCGCCGTGCGGCGGCGCGCCATAGCGGAACGCGTTCAGCATGCCGCCGAACTTCTTCTCGACCACTTCCGGGCCATAGCCAGCAATTTCGAACGCTTTCAGCATCACGTCCGGACGGTGGTTCCGGATGGCGCCCGAGGAGAGCTCCACGCCGTTGCAGACGATGTCATACTGGTAGGCCTTCAGCGCCAGCTGTTTCTCGACGGTGTCGGCCGCCATCAGCGCGTCCATGCCGCCTTGCGGCATCGAGAACGGGTTGTGGCTGAAGTCCACCTTCTTGTTGTCCTCGTCCCACTCGTACATCGGGAAGTCGACGATCCAGCAGAAGCGGAAGATGCCAGGCTCGATCAGGCCGAGTTCCTCGCCGATGCGGATGCGCGCGGCGCCCTGCAGCTTCACGGCGGCGGTCTTGTCGCCGGCGGAGAAGAACAGCGCGTCGCCGGCCTTCACGCCGGCCCGCTCGGCCAGCGCAGCAAGGGCTGCAGGCTCGAAGAATTTCGCGATCGGGCCGCTGGCGGCGAGTTGGCCGTTTTCCTCGGTGAAGCGCATGTAGCCGAGGCCCGGCGCCTGCATTTCCTTCTTCGCCCAGGCGTCCATCTTGTCGAAGAAGCTGCGCGGCTGTTCGCTCGAATTCGGCGCCGGGATGGCGCGCACGATACCGCCGCCGGCCACGATCTTCTTGAACACGGCGAGGGTTACGTCATCGCGGGTGACGATGTCGGAAACGTCCGAGCAGATGATCGGGTTGCGAAGGTCCGGCTTGTCGACGCCATATTTCAGCATCGATTCAGCATACGGAATATGCGGGAACGGACCGGGCGCGACCGTACGGCCCTTGCCTTCCCAGTTGGCGAACTCCTCGAACACGCCGCGCATGACGGGCTCGATGGCGCCGAACACGTCGTCCTGCGTGACGAAGCTCATCTCGATATCGAGCTGGTAGAACTCACCCGGCGAACGGTCCGCGCGGGCATCCTCATCGCGGAAGCAAGGCGCGATCTGGAAATAGCGGTCGAAACCGGAGACCATCAGCAGCTGCTTGAACTGCTGCGGCGCCTGAGGGAGGGCATAGAACTCACCGGGATGCATCCGGCTCGGTACGAGGAAGTCGCGCGCGCCCTCGGGGCTTGAAGCGGTAAGGATCGGCGTCTGGTACTCGGTGAAGCCTTCGGCCACCATCCGGCGGCGCAGGCTCGCGATCACGTTGGAGCGCAGCACCATGTTCTTGTGCAGCTGCTCCCGGCGCAGGTCGAGGTAGCGGTGCTTGAGGCGGATCTCTTCCGGATAGGAATGGTCACCAAACACCGGCATCGGCAACTCGGCCGCCTCGGACTGGACCGAAACCGCCCCGCCGACGACTTCAATCTCGCCGGTCGCGAGGTTCGCATTCACGAGATCCGCGTCCCGGGCAACGACCTTGCCCTCAACCGTGATGACGCTCTCGGCGCGCAGGCGCTCAACCGTGGCAAAGCCGGCCGACCCCGGATTGAACACGATCTGGGTCAGGCCGTAATGGTCCCGGAGGTCAATGAACATGACCCCGCCATGGTCCCGGCGGCGGTGCAGCCAGCCCGAAAGCCTGACGGTTTCCCCGACATGGGACTTGCGCAGCTGCCCGCAAGTATGGGTGCGATAGGCGTGCATCGGACGGTTACTCCGGAAAATCGGCCAAACAGAAAGAAGCGGCGTAGGGCACAGACCCCCTCGCCTTTGTCAAGCAGGTGCGATAAGCGCTCGCGCAATGACTGACAACACCCTGACGCCGATCACTGAGCAGTCCGCCCTTGAAGACCTGTGCGGCCGCCTCGCTGAGGCAGACTTTGTATGCGTCGATACAGAGTTTCACCGGGAAACCACCTACTGGCCCGAACTGTGCCTTATCCAGGCTGCCGCGCCCGGCGTGGAAGGCCTGATCGACCCACGGGCCGAAGACCTTGACATCGGCCCCTTCCTCGACCTGATCGCCTCTGACCGGCAGACCAAGGTCTTCCATGCCGCCCGGCAGGACATTGAAATCTTCAACCGCCTGATCGGCCACCCCCCCGGCCCCGTTTTCGACACCCAGATCGCCGCCATGGCCCTCGGCTTTGGTGATTCGATCTCCTACGACAACCTGGTCCAACGGGTGCTCAGGAAGCAGATCGACAAGTCCAGCCAGTTCACGGACTGGATGCGCCGCCCGCTGAGCCAGAAGCAGCTGATCTACGCCCTCGGCGACGTGACCCACCTGCGCGACATCTACCTGCGCATGCGCGACGAACTCGGCCGTACCGGCCGCCTTACCTGGGTGCGCGAGGAGATGGCCGACCTCGAAAACCCCGCAACTTACGATACCGACCCGATGAACGCCTGGCAGCGCCTGAAGCTGCGCATGCCGAAGAAGGACTATGCCGCCATCGTGGTCTCCGTCGCCGCCTGGCGCGAGCGCGTGGCGCAGGAGCTGGACAAGCCGCGCCGCCGCATCCTGAAGGATGACGCGATCCAGGAGATCGCCGCGCAGAAGCCGCGCAGCGAAGAAGACTATGCCCAGCTGCGCGCGGTGCCGAACGGGTTCATCCGCTCGAAGCATGGACAGGGCCTGCTGGAAGCCGTCCGCTCGGCCATCGACGCGCCGGACCAGTTCGCGCCTGACCTCGGCCGCCCTGTCCAGAACGCGCAGATCCCCGCCGGCGCGCCGGAGCTGCTCAAGGTTCTGCTGAAGCATATCTCGGACGAGAACGACGTCGTCCCGCGCCTGATCGCCAATTCCGCCGATATCGACCGGATCGCCCGCGGGGAGACCAGCGAAGACATCGCGGCGATGACCGGCTGGCGCTACGAGATGTTCGGCAAGAAGGCCATCGCGCTGCTCTCGGGCAAGCTCGCGGTTTCGTTCGAAGGCGGACAGGTCAGATTGTTCGACGTCTGAACCGCCGCGCCTAGCGCACGCTCGTCCGCCACTTCACCTTCAGCTGCGCCGCCGCCTGAGACAGGCGCCGCTCGACCGTTTCAGAAATCATGTTTGCGTCCTTGCGGTCGACTTCCAGCTCCAGCGCGTCACCTACCCGGCGCAGCGAGGCGCGCCGCAGGATCGGGCCCGAACGGCCTGAGAAGACCGCGCCAAGCCGCATCAGCAGGCCAACCTGACGCGCGCGCTCTGTCTGCGGTTCGGTCGTCAGCGCAACATGCTCGGTGGGGCGCTTGAAATCCTTCTCGTAACGGCAGCCGATGGCATAGGCGATCATCGCCCGCTCTGGATGCGTGACGCCGAGATAGGGCGCGCGCAGGGCCTGGTCATAGGCCATCTCGGCGCGGTGATCGGGATGGTAGCGCCCGGCGCTGTCGGCCATCATGCAGGCCGCCTTCTCGATGCGGATATCGGCTGCAGGAGAGCCGAAGAGATCGGGCTGCGGAACAAGGGCTGGCGCGATAAAATCATAAAGCGCGCGGCCGAAGGCGACCTGGTTCTGGTCAAGACGCGCGTAGGCGATGATGCCGTCCGTCAACGGATCATCGAGCTTCATTTCAAGCAGCTCGTGCAGCACGCCTTCGCGCACACCGGTCGCCGAGATGGTCACGCCTTCAAGGCCGCCTTGCCCGACGATCTCCTCCATCAGGATCGAGGCCATCGGGAAATACTTGGCGCGCCGTTTGTCCAGCGCCTCGATCTGCTGCCGGGCTGCCGCATTTGAAAGCGAGTCAACGCACAGCTTGGTTGCCCGCGCCACCTGACCCGGGTTGATCTGGTAGCCCTGCAGTACATGCAGCGGATAGCGTTCAAGCTCCATGACCAGACGCCCGAGCGCGCGCCAGGCGCCGCCGACAGCGTAGAAGCGGCCCGTAGCGCCAGCGAGTGTTCCACTGGTTTTCAGCGCCTCGCGGATGCGCCGCCGCAGCTCCTTCGGTTCGCTGATCACATCGCCGAGCGCGAGCGGGCCCAGCATCAGGCTCTCTCCAATCTGCGGGCCATTCGAAATGCCGAGACGCTTCAATTCGAGGCTGGAGCCGCCGAGGTCGCCGATCACGCCGACCGGATTGTGGATACTGAGGTCTACACCGCGGGCAGAAAGGCGGGCCTCGTCCTCGCCGCTGAGCAGGCGCACAGGGCGGCCGAGCACCTTGCTCGCCTGCCGGATGAAGTCCTGCCCGTCAGTGGCGACACGCACGGCCGCCGTGGCAACCGCCTGCCAGGTCTCGACATTCAGTGCACGGAGAATGGCGCGGTAACGGCTTAGCGCCTTCAGTGCAGACTCGATGCCCTGCGGCGACAGACGCCCCGTCTTTGACATGCCTTCACCGAGGCCGGCCATGACCTTCTCGTTGAAGCTCTGCAGGATCGACGCACCCAGAACATCACATATCACGAGGCGAACGGAGTTCGACCCGATATCGATGATACCGGCCTGACGGGGTTGCGGAATGGTCATTGGGGCGGCTTTCCGGGAAGCGTCAGGCGCGGCGGCAGGCTGACTTCAAGCGCGCTGCCCCTACCGGACAGGCTCGGGTTCGCCATGAAGTATCCGTGTGCGGTGAATGCGCTCTCCTTGCCGGTGCCGCGATAGCGGTTGTACTCGCCGTCACCCGTCATCAGCCAGGATTGCTGCTCGTCATTCAGGTTCGCAACCATGATCTGGTTCATCACCTGCCGGTGCACGGTGGGGTTCTGGATCGGCACCAGCACTTCGACCCGGCGCATCAGGTTGCGCGGCATCCAGTCCGCTGACGACATGAACACTTTCGCATTCGGCGACGGCAAGCTCTCGCCATTGGCGAAGCAGAGAATGCGGGCGTGTTCGAGGAACCGCCCGACAATGCTCTTGACGGTGATGTTCTCCGAAAGGCCCTCGATGCCCGGGCGCAGGCAGCAGATGCCGCGCACGACGAGGGCGATCGGCACACCCGCCTGGCTCGCCTTGTAGAGCGCATCGATCACTTCGCCGTCGACCAGCGAGTTCATCTTCGCCCAGATTCCGGAGGGCTTCTTCTTCCGTGCCGCCTGCGCTTCTGCTTCGATCATCTGCAGGAGGTTTTCCTTCAGGTTGACCGGCGCCATGGAGATCGTCTCGAACTCCGGCGCGACATCGGGCGGTTCGCGGTTGGCCGTCACGAAGTTGAACAGGCGGTTGGCATCGCGGCCTAGCGCCGGGTCCGCAGTGAACAGGGACAGGTCTGTGTAGATGCGCGCGTTGATCGGGTGATAGTTGCCCGTGCCGTAATGCGTATAGGTGCGCAGTTCATTACCTTCTCGCCGCACGACGAGCGAGACCTTGGCGTGGGTCTTGTACTCGATAAATCCGTACACGACCTGAACGCCCGCGCGCTCGAGATCACGCGCGAGGCGCAGGTTCGCCTCCTCGTCAAAGCGGGCCTTGATCTCCACTAATGCCGTTACAGATTTTCCCGACTCGGCCGCTTCGATCAGGGCGCCCACGATGGGTGAATTGATCGTGGTGCGGTAGAGCGTCTGCTTGATCGCCACGACCTGCGGATCATTCGCCGCCTGCCGCACGAACTCGACCACCACATCGAAGCTCTCAAACGGGTGATGCACAAGGATGTCCTTGGCGCGTATCGCCGCCAGGATGTCTCCGCCCATCTCGCGGATGCGCTCGGGATAGCGCGGCTCGTATGGCGAAAAGAGCAGGTCCGGCCGGTCGTCAACGATCAGTTCGGAGAGGCGGGCCATGCCGAGGATGCCATCATACAGCACGATGTCTGATGGCTCGGCGCCGATCTCGCGCATGATGAACTGGCGCAGCCGCTCCGGCGCGCTCGACTGCATCCGCAGGCGGACGATGCGGCCCCGCCGGCGCTGCTTCAGCAGCACCTCGAACTCGCGTATCAGGTCCTCGGACTCTTCCTCGATCTCGATATCGCTGTCGCGCACGATGCGGAACAGGCAGCGCCCGGCCTCCTTGAAGCCGGGGAACAGCGACGGCAGGAACAGGCCGATCACATCTTCCAGCGCGATGAAGCGTATGCCCGGCTTCGGCCCTTTCGGCAGCCGGATGAACCGGCGCACAAAGGTCGGCATCGGCACGATACCCACCTGCGATTCCCCGCCGTTCAGGGGCTCGAGGTCGAATGCGATGGTGAAGCCGAGATTGGGAATGAAGGGAAACGGATGCGCCGGGTCGATCGCCAGCGGCGTCAGGATCGGAAAAATGTTGGCGTGGAAATAGGTCTCGATGTCAGCGCGCTCGCGCTTGGTCAGCTCGTCCGCCGCCAGCACGAAGAGATTTTCCTGCTCCATCTCCGCTTTCAGCTGGCGCCAGCGCGCCTGCTGGTCCGCGATGAGCTTCAAGGCCGCGCTTTCGACCGCTGCAACCTGCTGCGCAGGCGTCAGCCCGTCCTGGCTCGGCTTGGTCACGCCGGCACGCACCTGTTCTCGCAGGCCCGCATAGCGCACCATGTCGAATTCATCGAGGTTGCTGGCCGAGATCGACAGGAATCGCAGGCGTTCCAGCAGCGGATGGGCCGGGTTGTCGGCCTCTTCCAGCACACGCTGGTTGAACTCAAGCCAGGACAGCTCGCGGTTCAAGTACCGTTGCGGCGCGCTCATCAGCTGCTTGTTCAAACGCTGCTGGCCATCCGGCATGCGTGTTCACCCCTTTGCCCCGTCTTCATCGTCCAGCCCGGCCATCTCTTCCAGCACCCGCCGGGCCAGCGGCAAGCTGGGGGCCCGGTCATGGTCGCTGACGGCGCTGCTGAGCCTGTCCATGAAGGTTTCAACGGCCTCATAGGCAAGTTCCAGCCTTGGCACCAGATAGGTCAACGTCTCGGGGCCAAGACGGAGGTAGCGCCGTTCTGCTGCAATTTCGAGACGGGCTCTCAAGGCCTCCTCGTCCGGCGGTCCTATTTCACCGGCCGGAAGGGCGTTGAGACGAGATTTGAGATCCGCCGATCCGGTTCGCCACTGAGACGGCGGCCTGTGTGCGGTCAGCAGCAACCGGCCGCCACCTGATGCAACAAGATTAATCAGGGAAAGCAGCGCTTCAGCATGCTTCTGAGCGGCGATATCGGCGTCATCGACTGCAACATGACGGCCCGCAAGTGCATCAAGGCCGCGCCGCCCTGCCCGGCCAAACTGGGCACCTGCCAGCCACTCGCCCTCAAACTTTGCCGCCCAGGCCTCCGACAGGAACGAAAGGCCGCAAGCGACCGGCCCGGCAATGCAAAGCACCGGCGTCGCCCAGCCCGACGGCAATGATACGATCCGGATCGCTCCGGCATTGTGCGGCCCCTGCAACAGGTCGTCCCAACGCGCCGCCGGCGCGGGAAACCCGAACATCGGCTGGCGCGCGGACGTGTCGTGATCCGGATCGTCCGGGATCACTGAACGATCGAGGACGAGACCGCCGATCGCAGCGTCAGCTCATCGCCTTCCTGGGCGAGCGTCACGCCGCGCTGGACAAGATCATTGCGCAGGCGGGTCTCGTCTCCGGCGAAGGAGAAGGTGACGAGCGCGCCTTCGCGCGCCACGGCCGTGGTCTTGAAATCGGAAACCAACGGCGAGCGGGCGAGCGCGCCGCGCAGCGTGTTCCACTCGGCCAGCGACGTGAAGCGGACAGCCGCTTCGACGCTGGTGCGCTTGTCGTCGCGGATGATCGAGGCCTGCTTCCAGGACTCGTCAAGCAGCGTGGACACGGCGATTGCAGCATCGGCCAGCGTCGCAGCGGGCGGCGTTGCGCCTACGGCCTCGGTGCCGGTCGCGGTCAACGTGGAGACGACCACACGCCAGGCGCCGTCACGGCCTTGCAGTTCAGCGAGGATACCCCGGCGCGCGTTCTGGGGGGTCGCTTCTGCCGAGATGTCAGACCAGCGGCTGGTGGCAGAGTAGATGCTCGTTGCGGTGATCGAGGGGACGAGGCCGCCGCGGTTGCGCTCGCCGAAGGCTTCTGTCCAGGCCGCCTGCAGGCTGGACGGCGCCACCGGCACCATCAGTGCGAGGGGGGCCTGTGCATCGAGGTAAGGCACTTTCAGCGAGTCGAGGTGCGCGCGCACGGTCTGCGGGTTCAGCACCACCGCCAGCTTGCCCCGGTACCGGCCTGCGCCAGCGGTTTCTTCCTCGACATCCACAGCCGCCGCGAAACGCGAGGCCAGCGCGCTGTCAACAGGAACGCCGCCGGCAGCCGCACGGTCAGAGGCAAGGGTGATCTTGTTGATGAGCTGCCGGGCGGCGGCAATCCGGGCCGCGGCCATCGCCTTCTCCCGGGCCTCGAGTAGCGTCGGGGCGGACTCGTCCACCGAAATGTTGCGGATCGTGTAGACGTCCTTGGTGTCGGCATACACGTACCCGGTCCCGACGAGGGACAGGAGCAAAGCGGCGAGTACCAGTCGAATCATGGATTTCGAACTCCTTGTTGGGCCTCTTCTATCAGCCGCATCCTGACCCGGAAACCGCGAGCTTCACTTCCGAACCTTCACTGGAACTCGGGCGAGCGTCATGCTAACGCGCCGGTTCGGGCTAGCTGCGGGGCACTTCCAGATGACTGCGACCTCAAAACCGCCCCTGTCGTACCGTGACGCCGGTGTCGATATTGAGGCAGGCGAAAGGCTGGTTGATGCCATTTCACCGATGGCCAAGGCGACCCGCCGGGCCGGTGTGATGGGCGGCCTCGGCGGCTTCGGCGCGCTGTTTGACCTGAAGGCCTCAGGTTACAATGACCCCATCCTGGTGTCCGGCACAGACGGCGTCGGCACCAAGCTGATGCTGGCCTTCGAGACGGGCATTCACAACACGGTCGGCATCGACCTTGTCGCCATGTGCGCCAATGACGTGCTGGCGCAGGGCGCAGAGCCCCTGTTTTTCCTAGACTATTTTGCAACCGGCAAACTCGAGGGCGGCATCGCCGAAGCCGTCATTGCGGGCATCGCCGAAGGCTGCCGGCTCTCCGGCTGCGCCCTCGTCGGCGGCGAGACGGCCGAGATGCCGGGCATGTACCCTCCGGGACATTACGATCTGGCAGGCTTCGTGGTCGGCGCCGTTGACCGCGACAAGGTGCTGCCGCGCACCCGGGACATGGCGAAGGGCGACGTGCTGATCGGCATCGCGTCCTCCGGTCCGCATTCGAACGGCTATTCGCTGATCCGCCGCATCGTGGCCCGCGAAGGCCTCTTCTATGGTGGACCCTCGCCCTTCTCGAAGGACAAGACGCTCGGCGAAGCGCTGCTGACGCCGACCCGGCTTTACGCACACATCGTGCTGCCCCTGATCCGCTCCGGCCGCGTCAAAGGCCTCGCCCACATTACCGGCGGCGGCCTGACCGAAAATACGCCGCGCATGTGCCCGGACGACCTCGTGCCGCGCATCGACCGCGCCAGCTGGACTCCGCCCCCTGTGTTCCGATGGCTGCAGGACGCAGGCGGCGTCGAGACCGACGAGATGCACCGCACCTTCAACATGGGCATCGGCATGGTCCTCGCTGTCAGCCCTGCAGATGCGGCCAGCGTCATCGCCGACCTGAAGGCCGCGGGCGAAGACCCGCGCGTGGTGGGCGAGCTCGCCCCTGCATGAGGCGGCTGAAACTGGCGATCCTGATTTCGGGGCGCGGCTCCAATATGGAGGCGCTGGTCCGGGCCGCCCGCGCGCCGGACTACCCCGCTGAAACGGTGCTCGTCCTGTCGAACCGCCCGGAAGCGGCCGGCCTGATGTTTGCTGAGGCCGCAGGTATTCCGGCGCTCGCCATCGACCACAAGACCTATGGCAAGGACCGCGAGGCCTTCGAGCGCGATCTCGACGCAGCCCTTCGCGGCGCCGGTGTTGAGATTATTGCGCTGGCCGGGTTCATGCGTGTACTGACGAACTGGTTCGTCACGCGCTGGGAAGGCCGGTTGGTGAATATCCACCCGTCGCTGCTGCCGAAGTATAAAGGCCTCGACACCCACCAGCGCGCCATTGATGCCGGCGACACCGAGGCAGGCTGCACAGTTCACTGGGTCAGCGCGGGCATAGATGAGGGTGAGATCATTGCACAAGCGCGCGTGCCGATCCTGCCGGGCGACACCGCCGACACGCTCGCTGCGCGCACACTGCCCGCTGAGCACAAGCTCTATCCGGAGGCGCTGAAAACCGCCTGCAAGACAATAACGGAGAAACTGCCAAATGGGTGAGATGCAACAGATCGTGCTGACGCAGTATTGCGACGGCCCGCCGAAGCCTTCGGATTTCAAACTTGAGACCCTGCCGCTCCCCGAGCCAAAGGATGGACAATTCCGCGTACGGCATGTCTGGTGTTCGGTAGACCCCGGCACACGCTCGCGCCTCTCTGGCGGCGACAGTTATGCGGCGGCTCTGCCCCTCGGCAAACCGATTGACGGCTTCAGCGCCGGCCTGATCGATGCCAGCCACAATCCCGAATGGCCCGTGGGCACGAAAGTGTTCTGCGCGGGCGGCTGGAAAACCCACTCCATCCAATCCGGCAAAGGCTTCATCGGCAAGGTCGCGGACGTACCCGGCGTGCCGCTCTCGGCCTGGATCGGCGTTCTCGGCGTGCCGGGACTCACCGCCTGGTTCGGTACGAAGGATGTGGCACGGTTCAAGGCCGGCGACACCGTGCTCGTCACCTCCGCCGCCGGCCCGGTCGGCGCCACAGCAGGCCAGCTGGCCAAGGCCTGGGGCGCGTCGAAAGTCGTCGGCGTCGCTGGTTCGCAAGACAAATGCGACTGGCTGGTGAACAAGGCAGGCTTTGATGCCGCCATCAATTACAAGACAGCCCCAGATCTCACCGCCGCCATCGCTTCGGAATTCCCGAAAGGCGTGGACATCCTGTTCGACAATGTCGGAAACGCGATGGTCAACCGCGTGTTGCCGCTGATGGCGATGCACGGGCGTATCTGCATCTCGGGCCAGGTGGCGGATTATAATCTGACCCCGGAGCAAACGCCGGGCATCGTCAACACCAAGCCCTTCATCACACACCGCGTGAACATGCAGGGCCTTGTTGTGTTCGACTTCGCGCGCGGCTTTCCGGAAGCGCTCGGCACGATGGCCGCGATGATTGCCGATGGCCGCCTGAAGATGAAGGAAGAACGCTTCGAAGGCATCGCCTCGATGCCCGAAGCCTTCTGCGGCCTGTTCCGCGGAGAGAATTCAGGCCGCCGGGTTGTGAAGGTCGGCGAGGAATAGGTCTCCCCGAAGATATCTTCGGAAATGGTGCGATTGGTTGCACAAGCAGAGCCTTACGCTACAAACTTGCCTTAAGAACCCATCTCTCTGCGTCGTCATCCCGGAATTTGCGCAGCAAATGTCCGGGAGCCAGAAAGCCCCACAGAACAAGGAAGTCTGGGGCCCGGTCTTCGCCTCCGGCGAAACCGGGATGTCCACAAACCGGAATTGTTTTGGCCTTTCCAATCCGACCGGGTCTGCAGCCGGGTTATTCTCTCCCTCAAGCGTGAGGCCAAGGAGGTGAAAGCCATCCCTCACGCGGGTCCGGCGGTGCGGGAAGGTTTCCGGATCGTTGGAAGCGGATGGGAGTTCGAGGGCCCGGTGCGCACCGGGGCATCGGAATACCGTTTAGACTGCCCTATCCTTCAAGTCCTCAGTGCCATGGGCCTTCGCCCATCCGCAGGACCCGAACGAGACGAGAAACCGGAAGGGGAAGCCCTGTCCGGGTGTTGGCGTTTGTGTCGAGGGCTGAGGCCCCACCCTAGCCCTCCCCGTTCCGGGGAGGGGACGGGTTGCGTTGTTGTGCGGAGTTTGGCTTCCACAAGAGCTGGGCTGTTCCCTCCCCGCTTGCGGGGAGGGTTAGGGTGGGGCTCTTACGATTGAGGTAAGCGCCGCCGCTTAGCCTGCGATGTCAGCTTCCGAGAAGAACTGCGCAATTTCGATTGCGGCGTTCTCGGCCGAGTCCGAACCGTGGACCGAATTTTCGCCGATCGACTTGGCGAACAGTTTGCGGATGGTGCCATCGGCGGCCTGGGCCGGGTTCGTGGCGCCCATCACTTCACGGTATTTCGCAACGGCGTCAGCGCCTTCGAGAACCTGCACGACGACCGGGCCGGAGGTCATGAAGTCGACCAGCTCGCCGAAGAAGGGGCGCTCGCGGTGGACGCCGTAGAAGCGCTCGGCCTGGGCGCGGGTCATCTGGATGCGGCGCTGGCCAATGATGCGCAGGCCGGCTTTCTCGATGACGGCGTTGATGGCGCCGGTGAGGTTACGCTCGGTGGCATCCGGCTTGATGATGGAAAAAGTACGCTGCACGGCCATGGGGGCTTCCTGACTCTCGGGTTTGTGGATTTGCGCGGCCTATAGCGGGCTGGCCGCTGCGCTGCAACAGGCGAGCGGCGGCCACCTGTCACCCGTCTGCAACGCGCTTTGCCGTTAACCCTGCTTGCCCCGGCCGGGCGATTGACAGGCCCGGCGACCTGTGCATTTTCAACATCTGTTGAAAAAACTCAACGTTTGTTGAGATAAAAAGTTCGCTTTCACACGTCCCGGGAGGACCACATGGCATCCAACATCAACAAACTCATGTTCGCCGCGCTTGCGGCCAGTGCGCTGACGCCGCTGACGGCCTTCGCGCAGGAAGACGCCGCCGCAGCGCCGGAAGCTTCGGAAGAGCGCCGCTTCAGCGCGGTCGTCGTCACTGCCCAGCGCCGCGAGGAAAACCTTCTCGACGTGCCGCTTTCGGTTTCGGCCTTCAACGGCGACCTGCTCGCCGATCTCGGCATCCAGACGATGGATGAAGTCGCCAAGATCTCGCCGAACGTGACCCTCGAAGTCTCCCGCGGCACCAACAACACCCTTTCCGCCTTCATCCGCGGCGTCGGCCAGCAGGACCCGGTCGCCGGTTTCGAGGCCGGCGTTGGCGTGTATGTCGACGATGTCTACCTGAACCGTCCGCAGGGCGCCGTGCTGGAAGTCTACGACATCGAGCGCATCGAAGTGCTGCGCGGGCCGCAGGGAACACTCTACGGCCGCAACACGATTGGCGGCGCGGTGAAGTACGTGACCAAGGGTCTGTCCGACGAGCCGACCTTCAAGGCACGCGGCGCATACGGCTCCAACAACCAGCAGGACATCGTGGCTTCGGCTTCGCTGCCGATCGGCGACACGCTCCGCGTTGGCGGCGGCCTCGCTTACTTCACGCGTGACGGCTTTGGCGAAAACATCATCACCGGCGAAGAGAACTACAACAAGGACGTGGCCGCTTACCGCCTGTCGGCCGAGTGGGACGTTACGCCTGACTTCCAGCTGCGCCTTGCCGGCGACTATCTCTCCGACGAATCGAATGCCCGCCAGGGCCATCGCTTGATCCCCGACAAGTTCCCGCCGATCACCTATCCGGTGCTTTCCGACGTGTATGACACGCGCGCCGGCCTGAACGTTGTCGAGCAGGACGCTGAAGCGAAAGGCCTTTCGCTGACAGCCGAGTACACAGTCAGCGATTCAATCACGCTGAAGAACATCCTCGCCTACCGCGAAGATGTCAGCACGACCCCGATCGACTTCGACTCGCTGCCGGAAGCAGACGTGGACGTGCCGGCGATCTACGAAAATGATCAGCTCTCGAACGAATTCCAGGTGCTCTATTCGGGTGATCGCCTGAATGGTATTCTCGGCGCATACTACCTTGAGGCCAACGCTTCGACCGTATTCGACGTGCTGCTGGCCACGACCGGCGCGCTGATCAGCGTGCCGGGTCTCAACGCGCAGACCTTCGGCGATGTGAACACGGAAACCTGGTCGGTGTTCGGTGACTTCACCTATGACCTGACCGACAAGATCGCCGTCTCGGTCGGTGGCCGCTACACGGAAGACGAGCGCTCCTCGATCGTCCTGCGTCGCAGCTTTGCGGGCGGGTTCTCGCCCTTCTTCGGCGGCACGGGCGTTCCCTTTGCAACAACTTCGAACTTCGATGGCTCGGTGAAGTTTGACGACTTCAGCCCGCGCGCTTCGGTCAGCTACAAGCCGACCGACGACCACACGCTGTATGTGACCTACTCGCAGGGCTTCAAGGGCGGCTCGTTCGACCCACGCGGCCAGACGACGGCCGCTCCGGACCTGAACGGCAACTGCATCGCGCCGACAATCAACCCGCTCGCCCCGCCGGCCTATTGCACCAGCGGCGCAACCCGCGCCAGCGATCCGGAAGACGAGTTCAACTTTCTGCAATTCGACCCGGAAGAGGTCGACAGCTACGAGATCGGCTGGAAATCCTCTCTGTTCGACGGCCGCCTGCAATCGAGCCTCGCTAGCTTCTACATGGACTACAAGGACGTGCAGGTGCCCGGTTCGGCCGGCATCGATACGAACAATGACGGCGTCAACGACACCTTCACCGGCATTACGACGAACGCCGGCGCAGCGACGATCTACGGCGTCGAATACGAAGGCACGGCCTTCCTCGGCGAAGCGATCTTCAACGACTCCGACACGCTGACTTCGGGCTTCGCCGTCGGCTACATCAATGCCCAGTATGATGAGTTCATCGACGCCTTCGGCAATGACGTGGCAGACCAGCGCGTGTTCCAGAACACGCCGGAATGGACGGGCAGCTTCCGCCTGACTTACGACACGCCGTTCAACATCCTGCTCAAAGAAGGTCGCCTGAAGATCAACTCGCTCGCCTCCTACCGCAGCGACTCGAGCCAGTTCGAAGTGCGCAGCCCCCTCGACCAGGAAGGCTACACGCTGATCGATCTCGGCCTGCGCTGGCAGGAAAGCGGCAGCGCGTGGGGCTTCACGCTTGGCGGAAAGAACCTGACCGATGAGCGCTATAAGGTCGCCGGCTACAACTTCATCAACCCGGTGACCGGCGCCCCGACGCTGGGCCTCGAAGGCGTCCTGACGGCCTTCTACGGCGATCCGCGGACGGTGACGATCGGTGTGGACTACAACTTCTAAGAGGCGCCTGGCGCGTTTCCTCCCAGACCCTGCCGCTGCGGTGGCAGGGTTGCCGGGAGCCTCAAGGGGGCGGTGCCTGAACGGCGCCGCCCCTTTTTCCTTGGCAGGTAACGAAATTCAGTGCGCGGAGCTTTTGACGCGCGCGATCCGGGCGCGGCCTGACGGCGCCGAACGCTTGGCGGCTTCGAATCCAGCCGTGATGAAGGGCACCATGTGCTCGCAGGCCTCGGCGAGATCTTCCGAGCGGACATGGCCGCCCGAGAGCTTGTCGATACGGCCGGTCTGCGCGAGCGCAAGCGTCAGCGCGCCGGAGAAGCAGTGATAGCCCCAGTAGAGGTCCTTCTCGTCGATGCCGGGGATCGCAAGGCGCAGGGCATCGAGGAACTTGCGGATAAGCGGATCGAAATGCTCCGCCATCAGCCGACCGCCCCAACCCGGCGCGTTGTTCACGTAAGCGACGAGCGCGTAATAGTGCTTCCAGCCTGGCTCTGACAGGTGCGGTCCCTTGAGCAGCGGCTCCAGATAGGCACGCACAATTGCCTCGACGGTAGGCGCCTTCGGCCGCGCCGCATCGATCGCCTCGATCAAGGCTTCCTCGCGCCAGTCGTTGAGCATTTTCGCGCGCCGGTCGAAGACCTGCACGAAGAGGTTTTCCTTAGATTTGAAGTAGTAGTGCGGCAGGGCGAGATCGACCCCGGCGCCCGTGGCAATCGTGCGGAGCGTGACACCGTCAAAGCCGTGCGCACTGAACTCGGCCTCCGCGGCATCGAGAATGGCCGAGCGGCGGTCAGGTTTGACGGCGGGGAGTTTCGTGCGGGCGCTCAGCGGCGTTTCCTCTGCCTTGTTCCGGAGCACTATGAACCCGTCTGCCTGCAGAAGTCAAAGCCCGGAAGAGAGGCCCGAGCGAAGATGCGGCGGCTTGCGCATTGACCGGTTTCCTGCAAACCTTCAACAAACGTTGAAACGGGCCGGGAGCGCCCGGCGGAGGGAGAGCTGCGCGATGACCGGCACGGATATCCAATGGACGTCAGCCGACGGCCTGTCGCTCTACGCAAAGTCCTACGGGCCAGAAGACGCAAAGCTCGCCGTGCTGTGCCTACACGGCCTGACGCGCAATCATCAGGATTTCGAGCCGATGATTGCCGCCCTTCCCGGCCGCCATCGTTTCATTGCAGTGGATGTGCGCGGGCGCGGCAGGTCGGCTCATGATCCGAATCCGGACAATTACGATCCTCGCGTCTACGCGAAGGACATGGGCGCGCTGCTCGACAAGCTGAGCCTTTCACGCGTGGCCCTGATCGGCACGTCGATGGGCGGACTCATTTCCATCCTCATGATTCGGACAATGAAGGACCGGATCGCCGGGATCGTGCTGAATGATGTCGGCCCGATCGTGGAAAAGGAAGGTATTGCGCGGATCGCCTCCTATGCGGGCAAAGTGCGGCCGGTGACGGGCTGGGAAAGCGCCGCAGAAGCGGTCAAGACGATCCAAGGCGCCGCCTTCCCGGACATGCCAGGGGAGCGATGGATGGATTTCGCCCGGCGGACTTACAGGGAGCTTCCCGGCGGCGAGGTCGTGCTGGACTATGATCCGAACATTGCCCGCTCGCTCGGCAAGGTGAAGCCCGGCGGGCTGACGAACTTTTTCCTCTGGCGCGTCTTCGGCGCGACACGGAAGGCGCCGCTGCTGGTCGTGCGCGGCGAACTTTCAGATATCCTCTCGGCCCGCACGGCCGAGCTGATGGTCAAGCGCCATCCGGACGCGCGCCTCGCGACGGTGCCGCGCGTGGGGCATGCGCCAATACTCGATGAACCGCAGGCGGTTTCCGCCATCACAGATTTTCTCGCCCGCCTGGAGGCCAAGGCATGACATCGACAAACGTTCCGGCAGCGGCGCCAAACATTTCCGGCCGGGCCTGGGTGCTGGCCGTCCTTACAATGACCTATACGTTCAACCATGTGGACCGGCAGATTCTCGTGATCCTGCTGGAGCCGATCAAGGCCGAGTTCGGACTGACCGATGGCCAGGTCGGCTGGCTGACTGGGCTGTCCTTCGCGGCCTTCTATGCAACACTCGGCATTCCGGTGGCGATGTGGGCGGACCGGGGCAACCGGCGCAACATTATCGCGCTGGCCCTCGGCATCTGGTCGGCGATGACAGCGCTGTGCGGCCTCGCGCAGAATTTCTGGCACCTGCTGCTGGCCCGCATGGGCGTAGGCGTGGGTGAGGCAGGCGGCACACCGCCGGCAACCTCGATGATCGCAGATCTCTACCCGCCGCAGCAGCGCGCCATGGCCCTCGGTATCTATACGGGCGGCATCGGGCTCGGCATCATGGCAGGGTTTGTGCTCGGCGGATACATCTACGAACTCCATGGCTGGCGCGCGGCCTTCTTTGCCGCCGGTGTTCCGGGATTGATCCTTGCGCTGATCGTCCGCTTCGGCATCAAGGAGCCGGTGCGCGGCCTTGCAGACCAGCGCAAGGATGACGGCCCCGCGCCATCTCTGGGCGAGACGCTGAGGTTCATCGCCGGACAGTCTTCTTATCTCTGGCTGCTGGCGGGATGCCTGCTGATCTGCATCTCGGCCAACGCCTTCCTTGTTTTCACCTCGAGCCATCTGCAACGCACCTACGACCTGACACCGGGACAGGTCTCCGTGCCGCTCGGCATCCTGATCGGCGGTGTCGGCAGCGTTGGCGCGGTAGTGCTCGGTCGCGTGTGCGATGTGCTGTCGAAGCGGGATATGCGCTGGCGCCCTCTGATCATTGCGGCCGGCGCGGGCATCGCCTTGCCCTTTGCCTGGATGTTCCTGCGCGCACCGACGGTGGAACTCGCCTATGCCTGGAACATCGTGCCGAGTTTCATCGGCCTCATCTATGCAAGCGTCGCCTATACCGCTTCACAGGAACTGGTGAAGCTCCGCATGCGGTCATTTGCATCAGCTTTCATGCTGTTCTGCCTGACGCTGATCGGCATCGGTTGCGGCCCGCTCATCGCGGGCACATTGTCTGATCACTTTACGGCAGAGGGCGCCGCGCAGCCTCTGGCCCGGTCGCTGGAGCTGATCCTGATTTTCAATGCGGCGAGCATCTTCTGCCTGCTGATGGCCACACGAAACTATCGCCGGGACGCGGCGCGGGCGGCGGAATAGACCGGCTGAACCGAGAGATTAGTCACGAACGGCCCGGCGGCGCTTGCGGGGTGAGGCGCACAGCCTTAGGTTCTGAAAAAGAACGGAGTCTGCCATGAGCTACACGCTGCCCAACGAGATGATCACGCCGGAGGCTTATAACCAACGCGGCATCGGCAAACTGCCCGGGCATATTGGAATGGTCGTGACGCGCACGGACCGGGACCGGTTTGAAGCCTATTTCGATATTCGCGAGCACCATCACGCGCCCAACGGCTTCCTCCACGCGGGCAGCTTGGTGACGCTGGCGGACTCGCTCTGCGGCTATGCGACGGTGGCCAACATCAAGGATGGCGCGACCGGTTTCACGACGATTGAGCTAAAAACGAATTTCTTCTCCACCGCTCTCGAAGGCCGCGTCTTCGCCGTCGCGACACCGGTTCATATCGGCGGTACGACGCAGATCTGGGACTGCGAACTGACAAGCGACAAGGGCAAGCGCATGGCGCTGTTCCGGTGTTCGCAATTGGTGCTAAGACCTAAAGGATGAAAGACCTTCCGCCCTGCCCCGAATGCGAGTCCGTGCTGACCTATGAGGATGGCCCGATGCTGATCTGCCACGAGTGCGGGCACGAATGGACCGAGGTAGTGCCGGCGGGCGCAAAGGTTATCAGGGATTCGGTCGGCAATCCGCTCACGGATGGTGACACGGTGACGGTAATCAAGGACCTGAAGGTCAAAGGCTCATCGCTGGTCGTGAAGCGCGGAACCAAGGTGAAGAACATCCGCCTCGTGGACAGGGACCATGACATCGATTTCAAGATCGAAGGTGTGGGCGCGATGGGATTGAAATCGGAGTTCGTGAAGAAGGCGTGATGCCCTGTGCGACTTAGTTGGAGACTCTGTAAGAGATTGGATATTCGATTTCAGTTCCAACTGTTTTGCAAACTTGCCCGCAAACATCTCTCGTCTTTAAACGCATTGCTGTGAAGCCCTCAATGGTGCTTTGGATATATCGTTCGTCAGTGCACGAAATCTGCTTTGCTGTCGCTGTCCCATCTTCATTGACTCGAATGCGGACCTTACATTCGGCATCTCTCAATTCTGTGACCCTAGGCGCCGTAGGCCTTGGCAGTTCGAGCACTCCGCAGTCGTCGGCTACTGACAACGTACAACGCTCCTGGAGAGGATTTTCGGTAGGCGCTGGCAACGGAATCTGACCGGCCGCGGACAGAATGGCTCCGGCCAAGAGCGGCGCCAGAAAGAAAACAGCCAACATACGCAGGATCATCACACCCCCGCCTCTTTCCATCCGCCTGCGGAGGTTTGCTGGAAGTAACGGGTCACGAGGCCGGAATCCTTCGCGGCCTTGAACTGTTCCCGCGCCTTTGCGCGGGTGTCCTTGTCGCCGTCTTCGAAGATGACCATGCAGCGCCGGAACGGGGCTTCGACCGGGGCGTCGGTGCCGTCCATCAGGACGAGGGCGTCAGCATTGTTGGCGTTTTTCAGTTTGGCGGAGAGCAGCACGGGCTGGCGCGCGGCGTCGAGGCCGGGCGCTTCGGCCTGGCCGTGCGGGAGGAAGGAGGTGTCGTCGAAGGTCCAGAGTGCGGCGTCGAGTTTCGCCAGCCGCTCCAGGTTCGGCGAGACGGCGAGCACGCGCCATCCCGCCTCCAGGCATTTCTGCATCAGCGGCGGGGCCGCCACCTCAAGCGCCGTGCGCGAGAGGTGGTAGAACCACCATTCCGGCCGGATGGCCTCACTCATAATTGTCCGCGATCCAGCGGCTGAGAAGGCGCGGGCCATAGCCCGAGGCCCAGCTCGGATCGGTCGGGGCTTTTTCGCCTTCGACCCAGGCGACGCCGGCGATGTCGAGGTGGGCCCACTTCACGCCGTCCTTGACGAAGCGCTTGAGGAATTGCGCTGCGGTGATCGAGCCGGCAGCGGGGCCGCCGATGTTGCGCATGTCGGCGAACTTCGACTTGATCTGCACATCATATTCCGCGCCGAGCGGCAGGCGCCACACGCGCTCGCCTTCAGCAAGACCGGCCTTGGTAAGTTCTGCTGCGAGATCATCGCTGTCGGTGAACATGCCGGCATGGTGGTGGCCGAGCGAGACGACGATGGCGCCGGTCAGGGTCGCGAGGTCCACGATGGCTTTCGGCTTGAAGTGTTCCTGCGCGTACCAAAGCACGTCGCACAGCACGAGCCGGCCTTCTGCGTCGGTGTTTTGCACTTCAATGGTCTGGCCGGAGGCCGAGCGCAGGATGTCGCCGGGGCGGATGGCGTTACCATCGGGCATGTTCTCGACGAGGCCGATCAGGCCGACCACGTTGACCTTGGCCTTGCGCTGGGCGAGCGCGCGCATCGTGCCAACGACCGCTGCTGCGCCGCCCATGTCGCCGCGCATGTTTTCCATGTTCGGGCCGGGCTTTAGCGAAATGCCGCCGGTGTCGAAGCAGACGCCCTTGCCGACGAGGATCACGGGATCCTCACCGGCCTTGCCGCCGTTCCATTTGATGATGCCGAGCTGGCTTTCCTTGACCGAGCCCTGGCCGACGCCGAGCAGCGCGCCCATGCCGAGCTTGGCCATCTGCTTTTCGCCGAGCACCTCGATTTCGAGGCCAAGGGGGGCCAGTTCCTTGACCTTGGCGGCGAAGGATTCGGGGTAAAGGTCGTTCGGCGGAAGGTTGACGAGGTCGCGGGCGAGATAGGTGCCGTCAGTTGCCGCGTCGAGCGGGGCGTAGGCGGCCTTGGCGGCTTTCGGATCGGGCGAAAGGACGGTCAGACCCGAGAGGCTGGGCTTCTGGTCCGGCTTCAACTTGGTAAAGTATGCATCAAAACGATAGGCAGCGAGTTTGGCGCCAACTGCAACGCGGGCGGCCGATTCGGCGTCCGGCGCAGTGATCGAGGCGGACTTGAAGCCGCTGGAGGCGATGGCTTTGATCAGGTTGGCACCGATATTCTCGAGCGCGCGGGCGTCCCGCTTCTTCGGTTTGCCGCCGCCGATCAGCACGGCGCGGCGCGCCTCGGCTCCTTTGGGAAGCACCACAATGGCCTGCTGGCCGGTCTTGCCGTCGAACCGGCCGCCTTCCAGCGCCTCCGAGAGGAGGCCGCCCGAGGCCTTGTCCAGTGCGGCCGCGGCGGCCGGAAGCCCATCGCCCTCGTCCACGATAAAGGCGGCGATGTCAGCTTTGGCGCTTTCTGCGAATGTAATCTTCATGTGTGGAAACTCCGTTTGCAGCGGAAACTAAGCATCGACGCGCCAAGCGCAACTCGTTAGCAAGGGAAAACGCAGCCCCAGATGTCCTGATTTTCATCCAGCAGAGTGTCGCACCCCACCGCACATGACGAAAATCCAGGCACATCTCTTCCGGCAAATCCTCCAGGCGGTGGTCGTCATCGTCGGCGGACTCGTCATGATGGCCCTGCTGGCGCAGGGCCTGTCGCGCACGGACCTGATCCTCGAAAACCGCCAGTCCGCACTCACCTATTTCTACATCGTGATGCTCGGTTCACCGCAGGTGATCGCGCTGCTGACCCCGCTCGCTATCTTTGTCGGGGCGGTCTGGTCGCTGAACCGGATCCACAAGGACTCTGAAATCGTGGTGGCGCAGGCCGCCGGGATGACCCGCTGGCAGGTTGCCTCGCCGATCCTTCGGCTCGCCCTGATGTGCGCGGTGTTGCATCTGGCGGTGAACCTCTGGGTGCAGCCGCTTGCCCAGCGCAACATGCGCGAAGCCGTTGCCGTGGCGCGCGCTGACCTTGCTGCGGCGCTGATCCGGCCCGGCCAGTTCACCACCAATGGCGAGCGCCTGACTTTCTATGCCCGCGAACAAGTTGGCGGCGAACTGCGCGGGGTGATGATCTCCGACATGACGGACCCCGACTACCCGACCGACATCCTGGCGCGCACTGCCGCGCTGGTGACGGTTGAGGGCAAGCCGACGCTGGTGCTGCGCGATGCGCTCAGTCAGCAGCTGGACGAGAACCAGCAGCTGTCGATCCTCGAGTTCGACCAGTACATGTTCGACCTAACGGACTTCATGAAGGAAGATTCCGAGCTCATCCTGAAAGCCTCGGACAAGTTCCTGCACGAACTCTTCTTCGTGGACCGCAAGGACTACTTCCAGAACAAGGAAGCCGACGCCTTCCTCGCCGAGGCCAATGCGCGCCTGACCACGCCGCTGCTGAACATTGCCATGGCGCTGCTTGCAATCGTAGCCGTGCTGGGCGGGGACTTCAGCCGGCAGGGTTACGGCAGGCGGATCGGGTATGCGACCGGCGGCGCGGCGCTGGTGCTGGTCGTGCAGCTTGCCCTGCAGTCTGCCTCCGCGGATGATCCGGCGCTCAACATTGCCCAGTGGGTCGCACCGGTTGGCGTGATTGGCGGGCTTTCCTGGGTCTATTTCGGGCGCGGGCGCCATATCGGCATGCGGCAGAGAGCCAGCGGCCTGCCGATGGTGCGCCCGGGGGCAGCCGCCTGATGCCCTTCCTGTCACGCATCCAGACATATATCCTCAAGGAGTGCCTTTCCGGCCTGGCGATGGTGCTGGGGCTACTGCTGCTGGCAATCCTTTTGATCGACGTCGTGGAACAACTACGAACGGTCGGCGGAGACGTAAATCTCAGCCTGCTGGGCGCGCTGCGCTTGTCGATGATGAAGCTGCCGCTGCTGATCGAGCAAACGCTCCCGTTTGCCCTGCTGGCTTCGAGCATGCTGGCCTTCACACGGCTGAACCGGCGCTCCGAACTCTCTATCATCCGCGCCAGCGGCCTATCGGCCTGGCGGTTCCTGACGCCCGTGATGGTGCTGGCGGTCGGGCTCGGGCTGTTTTCATCGCTGGTGCTGAACCCGTTTGCGGCGCGCCTGACGCAGTCCTTCGAGTTCGAGCGCGCGCGGCTCTTGAAACTCGGGCAGGAAACGCTGGCGGTGGCAGATACAGGAATCTGGCTGCGCCAGGGCGATGATACCAGCCAGTTCGTGATCCATGCGCGCAAGGTCGAGGATTCCGGACGGACGCTGCTGGACGTAAAGCTGATCGAAGAGCAGCGGCTCTATGTGAACCGCCGCCCCACCAGCGATTTCGCCTTCGTGCGCCGGATCGATGCGGAACGCGCGGTGCTGAATGACGGGTTCTGGCAGCTTGAGAACCTGGTCGAGAACCTGCCGAACCAGCCGCCCGAGCGGCGCGAGAGCCTCGCTATCCCAACCTCGCTGGACGCCGTGACGCTGCTGGACGAGTTCGCCTCGCCGAACACGATCGGCTTCTGGGACCTGCCCGGCTTCATCCGTCAGACTCGGGCGGCCGGGCTTGATGCCTCGCGCTACACCATGCGGTGGTACACGCTGACCGCGACACCTGTATTGTATCTCGCGATGGCGCTGATCGGGGCGCTCGCCTGCCTCAGATTGCAGCGCCTGGGCGGCACATCGCAGTTGCTGGCGACCGGTGTCGGGGCAGCCGTAGGCCTCTATTTCTCCACCCAGTTTTCCGCCAGCCTCGGGGCCACCGGTGCGGCTCCGCCGCCGATTGCGGCCTGGAGCCCGCCCCTGTTCGTGCTGTTCGTTAGCCTCGCGTTCATCGCTTACCGCGAAGACGGCTAGGACGGTTGCAGCCTTGACACGGGCCTACCCCCCGGACCATGTCTGCCGCCCTTAAAGAGGGAAAGCGCATGAAACTTGTCGTCGTAGAGTCGCCTGCCAAGGCCAAAACGATCAACAAGTACCTGGGCAAGGACTATAAAGTCCTGGCCTCCTACGGGCATATCCGCGACCTTCCCTCCAAGAACGGCTCTGTCGATCCGGACAATGATTTCGAGATGGTGTGGGAAGCGGACTCCAAGTCTGCGAAGCGCATTTCTGACATCGCAAACGCCTTGAAAGATGCCGACACGCTGATCCTCGCGACTGACCCGGACCGCGAAGGGGAAGCGATTTCCTGGCACCTCGTGGAAGCCCTGAAGAAGCGCCGGGCGCTGAAAAAGGACACCCAGGTCGAGCGTGTCGTCTTCAACGCGATCACCAAGAGCGCGGTCACGACCGCGATGGAGAACCCGCGCCAGATCGATGCCGAACTGGTGGATGCCTACCTTGCACGGCGGGCGCTGGACTACCTCGTCGGCTTCAACCTCTCCCCGGTTCTCTGGCGCAAGCTGCCGGGCTCGCGCTCGGCAGGACGCGTACAATCTGTTGCGCTGCGGATCGTCTGCGACCGCGAAAACGAGATCGAGATGTTCCGGCCGCAGGAATACTGGAACATTGCGGCGGAGCTGCGCGCACCCGATGGCACGGCGTTCGAGGCACGCCTGCACGCGCTGGACGGCGAGACGCTGAAGAAATTCACCCTCGGCAACAAGGGCGACGCGGACCGCGCGCTCGAAATCGTCAAGACCGGCGGTTATTCGGTGGCCACTGTCGAGGCGAAGCCGGTGAAGCGCAACCCGCCGCCGCCATTCATCACGTCCACCCTGCAACAGGAAGCGAGCCGCAAGCTCGGCTTCAACGCGAAGCGCACGATGCAGGCCGCGCAGAAACTCTACGAGGAAGGCCGCATCACCTATATGCGGACCGACGGCGTGAACATGGCCGAGGAGGCCTATGCGGCGGCCCGCTCGATGATCCAATCGAACTATGGCGCGCGTTACCTGCCGGAAAACACGCGGCGCTATTCATCGAAAGCGAAGAACGCGCAGGAGGCCCACGAGGCGGTTCGCCCCACGGACTTCCATCTGCGCCCGGAAGACTATCACGGTGAGGGCGACCTCAAGAAACTCTACACGCTGATCTGGCGGCGTGCGGTCGCATCCCAGATGGAAGCGGCACTGTTCGAGCGCACGACGATTGACCTTGCCTCACGCGACAAGCGCGCGACCCTGCGGGCGACCGGCCAGGTCGTCGTGTTCGACGGCTACATCAAGCTCTACACCGAGGGGCATGATGCCGGCGAGGATGATGAAGATGAAGAAGGCCGGCTGCCGAAGATGGCACAAGGTCAGCATGCGGACCTTCTGAAGGCCGCTGCGAACCAGTCCTTCACGACCCCGCCACCCCGCTATACCGAAGCCTCTCTGGTCAAGCGCCTCGAGGAACTCGGCATCGGGCGGCCCTCAACTTACGCTTCGACCATGTCGACGCTGGAAGATCGCGGGTATGTCCGCGTCGAAGGCAAGGCGCTGGTGCCGGAGGACAAGGGCCGGCTTGTGACGGCCTTCCTGGAAAACTTCTTCGCGCGGTATGTGGAGTATGACTTCACGGCCGGCCTCGAAGAGAAGCTCGATGTCATCTCGGACGGCAAGCTCGACTGGAAAGCCTTCCTGCGGGACTTCTGGAAACAGTTCGCCGCCGATATCGAAGGCACCAAGGATCTGCGGGTGACGCATGTGCTCGACGCGCTGAACGAAGCGCTCGGCGCGCACGTGTTCCCGCGCCAGGATGCGGACGGCAATCCGATCGAGAACCCGCGCCTCTGCCCGCTGTGCAAGGAGGGCGAGCTGTCGATGAAGCTCGGCAAGTTCGGCGCCTTTGTCGGTTGCTCGCGCCATCCGGAATGCAAGTATACGCGCCAGTTCTCGTCCGAGGGCGGAGACAGCGCCGGGATCAATCCAGATGGCAACGAAATCGGCATCCACCCCGATACGGGCCAGATGATCCTGCTGAAATCCGGCCGGTTCGGGCCTTATGTCGAAATGGCGAATGGCGAGAAGCCGAAGCGGGCGAGCCTTGCAAAGGCGGACAGCGCCGACACGCTGACGCTATCGCGCGCCGTGGAACTCCTTAGCCTGCCACGCGAGATTGGTCCGCACCCGGAAGATGGCGAGATGATCCTCGCGAACTTCGGCCGCTTCGGGCCTTACGTGCAGCATGGCAAGACCTATGCGAACCTGAAAGATCCGACGGAAGTGTTCTCCATCGGCATCAACCGCGCCGTGGACCTGATTGCCGACAAGCGCGCCAAGGCAGCAGCTGGTGGCGGAGGTCGCGGCGGTGTGGCGGCGCTGAAGACGCTCGGCGACCATCCGGAGGGCGGCCCGGTGGAAGTGTTTGCGGGCAAGTACGGGCCTTACGTGAAGTGGGGCAAGGTCAACGCCACACTGCCGAAAGACTTGGCGCCGGAGACCGTGACGCTGGAGGCGGCGCTGGAACTGATCAACGCCAAGGCAGGCTCCGGCACGGGCAAGAAGAAGGCGGCGCCGAAGAAGGCTGCTGCGGCCAAGAAACCCGCTGCAAAGAAGGCGCCGGCGAAAAAGAAGCCCGCAGCCAAGAAGACCGACGCCTGAAGCGGGGACTGACAGGTCTCCGGTAACACTTTTGTAAGCTCGGGGAAGAATTGTCCCGCCTTTCGCTTCGGCGTAGGATCAAGGCCTTGGTTCAAGGGGGCGGTATGATGATGGAACTGAAGCGGCTGCATGCCATATCGCTGGGCTTTGCGCTGATCGTCGCCGCCTGCGCGACGAGCGAAGCGGTGCGCCCGCCCGCCACGGCAACTGATGCGCCCAAGCCGCCGCCACAGAAACCTGCTGCCCCGGCCAAGAATGTCTTCCCCGCCACGATGTCGGTCTGCCCCGGCATGACGGTCGCCAACCGGCCGGCGACGGATGCCAACCTCGTGATGACGGATTACCGCCAGTTTGTGGTGGCCGAGGGCAAGGTGACGCTCGCGTCGGCGCCCGTTGAGGCCGGATGTTTCTCGTCCGGCTTCGGCCCGCGCAGCTTCAGCAACCACAAGGGCGTCGATTACTACGCGGCTGAAGCGGTCGACATCTATGCGGCTGCCGACGGCACGGTGAAGGAAAAGACGTACCGGGACGATTTCGGCAACATGCTCGTGATCGACCATGGGAGCGGCGTGTTTACGCGCTACGCCCACCTCGAGTCGTTCGGAGAGGGCCTTGCCGTGGGCAAGACCGTCAAGCGCGGCGACGTGCTCGGCCTGATGGGCAATACCTCGAAATACAAGGTAGCGCGCCACCTGCACTACGAAGTGTTGACCGGCACCTGGGGCGCCCAGGCGGGATCCTTCGCGCTGACGCCGGTCGATGTGACGAAGCTGCCGGTGGCGAAGGCCGGGAGCTGACCCCCGCAATTTCCCCGCGCAATCCGCTGCGAACTCGCCTATATGCGCGGTCATGAGCTTTCCAGATCGTCAGACTGTCCTTGATTTCCTGAAGGAAAATCCCGCCGCCACGTCCAAGGCCGATATTGCCCGGGGCCTCAAGGTGAAGGGGAAAGAGCGCGCTATCCTGCGCGAAGTGCTCGAGGAACTGGAGCGCGAGGGCAAGCTGGAGCGCACCGGAAAGCGCAGTTTTGCGCAGGCCGACCGGCCGCCGCCGACCGGCCTGGTCGAGTTCACCCGGCTGACGCGCGAGGGCGACCTGATCGGCCAGTGCGTGGGCGAGCATGGCCTGTTCGGCCCCGAGCTCGTGTATGGCGGACCGTCGGGCAAGAACCGCAGCCGCGCGCCGGCGAAGGGCGACCGGGCGATGTGCAAGATCGCCGGGCGGGATGACGGCGAATGGCGCGCCTATGTCGTGACGCTGCTGGAGAAGCGCGTCTCGGACCGGATCGTCGGCCTCTACAACAAGACACCGCATGGCGGGCGCGTGACGCCGGCGAGCCGGAAGGAGCGGCGCGAATTCCTGATCCAGGAATCCGACCGCAAGGGCGCGAAGGATGGCGACCTCGTGGTGGCCGAGCCGAAGCCGCAGGGCCGCCGGCAGTATGGTCCGGCGCTCGGCGTGATCACCGAAGTGATTGGCCATATCACGGATGCGCGTTCGGCCAGCCTCATTGCCATCTATGCGAACGACATCCCGGTCGAGTTTCCCGAGGCTGTGATCGCCGAGGCGAAATCCAAGGAACCCGCGAAAGTTCCGCGTACGGATCTGACGCGCGTGCCGCTGATCACAATCGACCCGCATGATGCGCGCGACCATGATGACGCCGTGCATGCCGAGGAGCTGGAGGATGGCTGGAAGGTCATCGTCGCGATTGCGGATGTTTCGGCCTATGTCACCGAAGGCTCTGCCCTAGACAAGGAGGCGGAGAAGCGCGGCAACTCGACCTACTTCCCGGACCGGGTCGTGCCGATGCTGCCGTTCGAACTGTCGGCGGAGGCGTGCTCGCTCAAGGAAGGCGAACTGAGGCCCTGCCTTGCGGTCGAGATGATCTTCAACAAGGACGGCAACAAACGCTCGCACCGCTTCCTGCGCGCGACGATGCGGTCGGCCGCGAAGCTGGCTTACGAAGAGGCGCAGGCGGCCATTGATGGCAAGCCGGGCGGCAAGGCCGGGGAAATTCTGGAAACGGTGCTGAAGCCGCTCTGGGGCGCGTATGCGGCGGTGTCGAAGGCGCGCGACATTCGTAGCCCGCTCGACCTCGACATGCCGGAGCGGCGCATCCAGTTCAACGCGGAAGGCGAGATCACCGGCATCGTGACGAAGGAGCGCCTTGAGGCGCACCGGCTGATCGAAGAATTCATGATCCAGGCAAACGTCGCCGCCGCCGAAACGCTGGAGCAGAAGAAGAGTCCGGTTGTCTACCGCGTGCATGATACGCCCTCGGATACCAAGATCGCGGCGTTTGCGGAATTCCTGCAGACGCTCGACATGAAATGGAACATTGGGGAACGTCCGCAGACGCACAAATTCAACAAGCTGCTCGCCGAGATCCGCGGCGGCGACTATGAGGGCATGATCCAGCAGATGGTTCTGCGCTCGCAGGCGCAGGCGATCTATTCGGAAGAAAACCTCGGCCACTTCGGCCTGAACCTCGCCAAGTATGCCCACTTCACTTCGCCAATCCGCCGCTATGCAGACCTCGTCGTCCACCGCGCTTTGATCACGGCGCATGATTTCGGCCCGGATGGTCTCTCTGAGCGGTCTGCCGCGCGGCTAGAAGACATTGCCAGCCACATCTCGATGACCGAGCGCCGGTCGATGGCGGCGGAGCGGGATGCGACCGACCGTTACCTGGCAATTTTCCTGGCCGACCGCGTGGGCGCCGAGTTTGACGGGCGGATCACCGGCGTGACGCCGGCCGGCCTGTTTGTGGCGTTGGCGGGGTCGGGTGCGGACGGGTTCGTTCCGATCTCTTCGCTGTCGGATGAATACTGGGTGCATGATGAGGCCGCGATGGCGGTCTACGGGCGCAGCTCCGGGAAGACCTTCTCGCTGGGCCAGATTGTCCGTGTGCGGCTGCTGGAAGTGACGCCGCTGCAAGGCGGGCTGCTGCTGGAGATGATATCCGATCCCTTGCCCGCGCCGGCCGGGCGCCGCGATGCGCGCCGGGCAATCAGCCGCGACTCGGG